>TARA_R110002167_G_scaffold100973_5_pt1 | contig 19553 bp, 18 predicted proteins | sample TARA_R110002167 | Tara Oceans TARA_R110002167 (sample SAMEA4398238) | marine metagenome | biome: Polar Biome; feature: [MES] marine water layer (ENVO:01000295) within the mesopelagic zone...; material: water (ENVO:00002006), including particulate matter (ENVO:01000060) such... | reverse complement strand
AACCGGCTTTTCCGGAAAGGCCAGTTCATCGACGTTTTGTACTGGGTGCAGAGTCAATTTATGCATGGGAAATACTCCTCTTTTGCCTGTTACCGCAGCGATACTGATCGGTCAGGCAATATTCTGATTGTTGGGTGAGATTCGGGAGTCTGGCCAAAGGGAGGGGGGAAGCTGTCCATTGGCCAGAGCAATCAAAAACGGCGAGGAGGGCCGCGAACCCGAATGCTGGCGCGGTGCTGCGTCCGGTAACCCGGCACCAGCGCAGGTAACAGCACAACACTCAGCACCAGTGTCAGCAGGAATAACGTAACCGGAGCAGGCGGAACATAACGGTCGTTGTCGCCATCCAGCAATGCGGGGGGATCACTGAACGCAACCTGACTACTCCAGAAAGCGCCGTGGTCACCCTGGGCATCCAGCCAACTGACCGCACTGATGGCACCCAACAAGGAGACACAGAAGAGCATACGCAGCATGATGCAACGATTGATCATTAGCTCTCCCCGGTTCGATAGATTGCGCTAAACGGCAATCGGTGGTTGATACGTTCAAGATGACGGATTTAGCGCCACTGTTGAAGTATAGACTGAATATTCTGTTTAAGTTCTCCACCAAAGACGTTAAAATGGGACAATCGTGCAAATTTCTACACCATTATTGCCCCACCTAACAGAATGGCATCAAAAATGCCGTCAGCGTATGCCGGGAGTCAGCCCAAATCTCCACCACCGACCGGAATCACCGAACCGGTCAGGTAGGAAGATTCATCCGATGCCAAAAACAGAATGGCATTGGCCTGTTCCTGAGGGGTTGAGTAGCGCTTCATCAGAGTAGAATCGATAGTCTGGTCGACAATCTGCTGATACCAGACTTCTTCCTGCTTGCTTTGTTTGTTGGTGTTGCGCGGAATTCGACGCGGGCCAACGTCGGTGCCGCCCGGCGCGGTAGCGTTTACCCGAATACCGTATTCGGCATTTTCATACGCCAGACAAGCGGTCAAGGCATTCACACCGCCTTTGGCAGCCGCATAGGGCACCCGGTTCAGGCCACGGGTGGCAATCGACGAGACGTTGACGATGGTGCCACTGCGTTGTGCCTGCATGGTATCGAGCACCGCATGGCAGCCCCACAAGGTCGGAAACAGCGAGCGTCTGATTTCTTTTTCGATCTGGGTCGGTTTGTAGGCTTCATAGGGTTTGGCCCAGATGGTGCCGCCGACGTTATTCACCAGCACATCGACCCGACCCAGCTCTGCAATGACCGAACGGATAGCGTCGTTGGCACTTTTGAATTGCTCCAGATTGGCCAATCGGTAGAGGGTGTTGGGTGAACCGGCAGCGAGGCAGGATTCGACCACTTCTTCGACGATGGGCGACAGATCAATCAAGGCCAGTATCGCGCCTTCCGCCGCCATGGATTCCGCCACCGCCCGGCCGATGCCTTGAGCAGCTCCGGTGACGATAACGACTTTGTTTTCAAAACGGGATGGACGCATGAGGTGTTCTCCTGAAGCGAGGTGGTGTGCAAAACACACCACCACAAACGGGCGATGTTCAACTGGAAGCAAATTTCTCGTAATAGAAATTCACCGGCTTGATGCCTTTATCAGCCATAAAGCCGTTGACGGCATCCACCATGGGCGGCGGCCCACAGAGGTAAATATCGAGGTCGCCGTTGTGTAGCACGCCGTCGTCCATATGATGGGTCACGAAGCCTTTAACCGGGTATTCCGCATCCGGGTTGGCGGCACAGGCCGTGAAACTGAAGTTGTCGATCCGTGCGGCAAAGTCTTCCAGCTTGTCCATTTCAACCAGGTCACCGTCGTTGGTAACGCCGTAAATCAAGTGTACCGGCTGAGGGCAACCGTCACGTTCGAGTTTCTCCAGCATCGCCAGAAAAGGTGCCAAACCGGTACCACCGGCCAGCATCAACAGCGGACGTTTGACATCACGCAGGTAGAAGCTGCCGAACGGGCCACGCAATGTCATGGTATCGCCCGGCTTGGCGTCGTTGACCAGCCAGCTACTCATCACGCCGTCCGGCACGACCCGAATCAGGAACGACACAGCACCACGGTCTTCTTGCACCAGCGAGCTGAACGAGTAGGCACGGGTCTGATCGGTACCGGGCACTTGCAGGTTGACGTATTGACCCGGCAAGAAATGCATGGCACGAATCTGGTCACTGGCAAGGGTAAAGCTGAGGGTGGATGGTGACAGTCGGTTAAGTGCCACCACCTCGGCATGAATATCTGCCATCACGGTACGTACACACATTTCCGACAGCGCCGGTACGTTAATTACGCAATCCGTTGCTGCAATCATGCAGCAGGTGAGCACCTTGCCCGCTTCCGCTTCCTGATCTGACAGCGCATCTTCAATGTAATCATCCATTTCGAACTGGCCGGATTCCCACTGGCATTTGCAGGTGCCACAGGCACCGTCACGACAGTCCATCGGGATATTGATTTGCGAGCGGTAGGCGGCATCGGCAACGGTTTCACCCGCCATGGCGTCGATAAAACGGGTAACCCCGTCTTCAAAATTGAGTGCTATTTTGGGCATAGCGGTGTCTCCAGCCTTTGTTGAAGGCTTTTGTCGTTATGGTTCTGCGAGAGAGTGGCGATTGAGCGGTATGCACGGGCGGGTGCCTGGTTTGACCATCGCCCGCTGCACCACTCCACTTGAAGCCGCCGATAACAAGCACACAGGGTGAACACTGCGCACCCTGTGTGCTTGTTATCGAGCATCAGACATCGTCTTACACGTGATAGATATCGACGACGTGATGAATGTAATCATTTTTGATCACGACGGTTTTCTTCAGAATACGAATACCAGCGTCGGTCTTTTTCAGCGTCACAAAAGCGTTGCCGAAATAGGAATCCACGGTGTTGTAGCGCACGCTGTGGGTACACCAGTTGTAGCGGATATCACAGCTGTCGCCATGGTCGGCAAGTATTTCAACATTGCTGGTGTTATGGCTGGTACGCGGCTCCGGCAAGCTGGAGGCACTGGAGCGTTCAGTCTTGATACGGAACACCCGGTCTTCGAGACCGTCGCGACGACGGTAGTACATCAGCGAGACATGGGCTTGCGGGTCGGTCACCAGTTCGCCATCGTCATCCCAGCTGGGAATCCAGAACTCTGCTTCCGGGTCGTAGTGTTCCAGCCACTGATCCCATTGCTTGTCGTCCAGCGCACGGGCTTCGGAGTACAGGAAGTTCAGAATCTGTTGGTATTCAAAGCTCATTATGTTGCTCCTTAGCCTTTGGCTTTATCCGAACCGGTTTTGTCGACACAGGCAGACAGGTAATCCACCCAGTAACGGTGCTGAATGGTGTACAGACCTTCGTCTTCCGATTTGGCACCACTCATCACCGGCTTGAGGTCAAGGGCTTTGGCCGCGTCGTCCGGGCCGTTGATCCAGTGGGTGGCACCCCGGCACATGTCGTTCCATGGCAGACCACCGGCTTTGAAGCCTTCCTGACAGGCACGGAATTCTTCCAAATCATCCGGCGTCGCCATGCCTGAGGCATTAAAGAAGTCTTCATACTGGCGAATGCGGTGGGCACGGGCGTCGGCACTCTCGCCTTTGGGTGCGATGCAGTAGATGGTGACTTCGGTTTTATCGACTGAAATCGGGCGGAAGTGACGAATCTGCGAGCTGAACTGATCCATCAGAAAGACGTTCGGGTACAGACAGAGGTTACGCAAGTTACCGATCATCCAGTCGGCCCGCGCTGCACCATACTGGGCAACCAGCTCGTCACGTTTTTCATACAGCGGGCGATCTTGCGGGTTAGGCCATTGCATCCACAGCAAAATGTGGCCTTGCTCGAAGGCGTAGAAGCCGCCTTTCTGTTTGTTCCAGGTCGACGCATCCATGGCTTTGACGTCATCGTCGGACATGCCATTTTTACGGCGTGCGGTGGTCGCCACATAGTTCCAGTGCACGGACGACACGTGGTAGCCATCGGCACCGTTTTCAGCCTGAACCTTCCAGTTACCATCGTAGATATAGCTGGATGCGCCCTTGACTACTTCCAGCCCCTGCGGTGACTGATCGACAATCATGTCGATGATCTTGGCCGCTTCACCCAGGTGTTCGGTCAGTGGTTTGACGTCTTCTCGCAGCGAGCCAAACAGGAAACCACGATAGGATTCAAAGCGGGCGACCTTGGTCAGGTCGTGGGAGCCTTCGCAGTTGAAGGAATCCGGGTAACCGGCTTCTTTCGGATCTTTTACTTTCAACAGTTTGCCGGAGTTATTAAAGCTCCAGCCATGGAATGGACAGGTAAGAACCGACTTGTTGCCCTTTTTGGTACGGCACAACACCGCGCCCCGGTGGGAACAGGCGTTGATAAAGCAGTTCAGTTCACCGTCCTTGTTACGGGCAATAAATACCGGCTGGCGACCCATATAGGTGGTGAAGAAATCGTTGTTTTCGGCAATCTGGCTCTCATGGGCCAGATAGATCCAGTTGCCTTCGAAGATGTGCTTCATCTCCAGCTCGAACAGCTCAGGATCGGTAAACATGTCACGGCGACAGCGAAACAGGCCCTGTTCCTTGTCTTCTTCCATCATGCTCTGGATTTTTGTTATCAGTTGCTCGTTCATCAATGGACCCTCCGTATTGATGTTCAGGTTAAAAGCCTGACGAAATACGAACTATCCAGAGCCGGATAAGGTTTATCCGTTTTGTGCACAGCCGGGTAATGAGTTTAATCGAGCCGAAAAAAGCCGCAGCCGCAGGCCAGAAAACGGGGTGTTTACCCCGCTGGCCGTCTGCAAAAATATCAGGTAACAACCGTTAGAAACGTGTCGTGTAACTTGCGATGCGCGTAATCCAGACCACCGCCCTCGCCCAGCCCTTCAAATGTCCAGGTGATCGGTTTGTGATCCGGATAGGTCTGATAACCGCCCATAAAGGTTTCGAACCGGTTACCGGAAGGATCCCAGGCGTAAATGGTGCAACCTCGGGTAATACCATGGCGAGTGGGGCCAATATCCACCGGCACATCGTTCATCGCCATAATGTCAGCCGCACGTAATACCTTCTCCCAGCTTTCCAGCTGAAAAGCGACATGGTGCAGCTTGCCAGGCTCGGAATGTTCAACAAAGGCGATATCATGGGCCTTGTTGGAACAGCTGAGCCAGAGCGCAATTTCACCCTCCCGATCCGGGGTCAGGGTGCGCTCAACCAACTGAAAGCCCAGCACCTCAATCAGAATCTTTTTGGCAGCCGCAGTATCCGGGCCATACAGCAAGCAGTGATCCATACGAATAGGGGCGATGCCTTTTTCGGCGTTGGCATTCCAGGGTGCCGGATTCAACTCAGCGCTGTCGTTGCCCACCCACGTCTTGTCGGCGTACAGTTCGATCAGATGACCAGTAGGTAAAGTGAAACGCACCCGCTCGCCGGTTTCCAGCATCTCGCCAGCAGGCATACGACTGGTTTCCAGACCATAGTCGTTTAATGCGCGCTCAAAATGGAGCAGGGTGTCGTTATCCAGCACCTTGAAAGCAAAAAAATCGATCCCGGCACGATCAGCTTCACGAATCACCACACTGTTATGATCCTGTTCATCCCAGGCCTTGAAATAGACCCGGCCTTGATCATCCCGGCCGGTTTCCAGCAAGCCCAACACATCCCGATAGAAATGAACGCCCTGTTCGAGATTCAGCACCCGGATCTGAGCATGACCCGGCCGCAATACACCTTGAATCGCCATCAGTTGATACCTCTTGTTATTGTTTACCAGTTAGACGATTAAGGTATCCAGCGACACCATTCCGATCTAATACCTAATAGGCAAGAGTCCAATACTGTTTTTGCATGATGTATTGTATTTTGACGAGCATCATTGACTTAGTGCCAGGTCAATACTCGATGAGAAAAATTGTTTTTTTAACGTCGGATGACGGCAATGGATTGATTATCCAGATTGCCTCAAGCACGGTCGCAGAGGTGCTTCCAGATCGTGGATATATGGCACAAATAGGCTTCGGTTTATGGCTAAAAAGCGGGATTTTACGGTTTATTTGGGTGCTTTGGATGTTAAAAATAAGCAGCAAAAAAAGGGGATTACCCGGCAAGAATCAGTCAACCATTTTTGACAAAAGGATATCCCGACTTTGGATTGATCCGCCATAAAAACAGCAGGAAACTCCCTGTTCGGTAGAGGGCAAAAAAAAATCGGCGATACAGTACCGTTTATGAATAATAAACGAGTACCTTTCGCCGATGTTTAATCATTCTGGTTTAAAATCACGACAGCAATCGTTTTAAAAACCGCTGCCGGTCAGCAGCTTATGCTCCTTTTAAAAAATCGACGACAAGCTGATTAAAGCGGTCTTTATGTTCTATTTGAGTCCAATGCCCGCAACGACCAAATACATGCAATTCTGCCCGCTCAATAAGTTCTGCCAGACGAAGACCGGCAGACAGCGGCACGACAAAATCTTCGCGTCCATGCACAATCAGCGTGTCGTTAGCCAGTGCTCGTAGCGCTTCATCCGAACTGGCCAGGGCATCGACCCAACGCTGGCGCGGCGCTGGGAACATACGCGCAAAAGACTCCTGAAATCCGGGCTGAATACTGGCGTTATAACGCAGTTCAGCTAATTCATCGGTCACAAGCGAGCGATCATAGGCAAAAACATCAAGCAGTTTACGCATATTCGTAATCGATGGCTCATAGCCCCAAACCGCATTCAAGCCATCCGTGAGCTCAAATTTTGTACCGGCAGAACCCATGAGAATCATTCGATCCACCCTTTCCGGGTATTTTACCGCAGCAGCAATGGCCAAGGCGCCGCCAAAGGAATTGCCAACAACATGGGCTTTTTCAATATCCAGGGCATCCATCAGCCCAATAATATGATCAACCCAATTCTCCATGCGGTATTCGAAATCAGCAGGCCGTTCGGTGAATCCGAAACCGACCATATCTGGGGCGATAACACGAAAATGTTCACTAATAGCTGGCATATTCAACCGCCAATTGGCATAAGCGGTCACACCAGGGCCAGAGCCATGAATCAGAATAACCACAGGCCCTTCGCCACTGTCGTGATAATTCGTTTGAATATTCGCCGCTACGACATTTTTCGATATTTCTGGATTGGTCATGACACTCTCCGATTACATCATCCGCATTTATAGAATGCTGAATTAAATAGTTGGCCCCTTAAACTCAGATCCGTTTAAACAAGGCCGAACGCTGCTGTTCTTCCGCACCATCGGCAGCAGTAACAAATCGCTCCATATGAATATCGCGTTCAAACAGTCGCCCTTGCATCAGGGTGCTGATGGCGGCGTCGATCATCGGTGGCGGGCCACACAGGTAGGCTTTGTGGCCTTCGAATTTGCCATCAAACCGGGCATTGACAGCATCGTGGACAAAGCCGGTAAAGCCTTGCCACTGGTCGTCGGGTTCCGGGGCATTCAGTGCCGGAATGTAGTGGAAGTTGCTGTGCTGCTGTTCGAGGGTTTCGAAAATCTCGCGGTTATACAGTTCGCTGATGTTGCGCGCTCCCTGGAACAGGTAGATCTGGCGACTGTCGCCTTCTTCGAGCAGATCCAGCACCATGGATTGCGGGCTGGACAGGCCGGAACCCCCGGCGATAAAGATCACGTCCTTGTCGTCCGATTTGCGGGTGAAGAACTGGCCGTAAGGGCCGGAGATGGTGAGTGTGTCGCCGACCTTGAGCTGATTGTGCAGCCAGGTCGTACCGGCACCACCGGGCACCAGACGCACATGCAATTCCAGCTGACGGGCGTTCGATGGGGTATTGGCAATGGAAAACGCACGGCTGCCGTCCACACCGGGAATAATCAGGTTGATGTATTGCCCGGCCTGAAAGGCCATCGCCCGATCCAGACGGAAATGAACACCCTTGATGGTGGGCGACAGGTTGACGATGTCGGTTACTTCTGCGTCAAAGTCTTCTACCGGGTGTCCGGCAAAATCCGGGTCGACGTCGATGTCGGCTTCTATCACCAGATCGCTTTCCGGGATGGCACAGCAGGCGAGAATTTTGCCTTCGTCTTTTTCCATGTCCATCAAGGCAAACGGCGACGCAGCACCAACATCGACATCCCCTTCCAGCACCTGGCATTTGCAGGTGGCGCAGGTGCCGTGGCCACAGGCAAAGGGTAACCAGACCCCCTGGCGCAGCGCTGCATCCAGAATGGTTTGCCCTTCTTCTACCTCAATCTGCTCGCCAGTGGGTTCAATGGTGACCATGTAGCTCATGCTGTTATACCCCTGCGCCCTGGAAACCGGTCAGTTCCGGTGTGGTAAATCGCAACAGTGACTTGTGGCCAATGCCTTGTTCCGCCAGGCCTTTGTTGATATCGGGTGTGAAGGACTGGCCATCCAGTAGCCAGACAACGGTATCCCAGTTGATCTGTTCCCATTCAGGATGAATCCCAAAGGCTTCGCCCATGACCTGGTCACGAAAGTCGCTGAATGGCATCGCCGGTGGCACTGGCCAGGCGAAGGCCGCCGGGAACATCAGGTGTCTGTCCCAACCGGCGTACACCACCTGGTTGCCGTGGAAGTTTTCGATCTTGTCTTTGATTTCGCCGACATAGTCTGGCGTGATTGCTTGAACAGCCATATTGTTATTCTCTTGTCTGGAGCCTGACATCTGCTGTCAGGCTCGGTGTTGTTTTTTCCGTAGGGACGGGCTCTGTCCCTGTCCGTTTCGCTCCTGTCCCTGTCCGCTTCGCTCCGTCCCTGTCCGTTTCGCTCCGTCCCTGTCCGCTTCGCGCCCAGCACATCCGGTGGGGTCAGGCTGATTTCCATTCCTTCCAGCGCTTTTCATCCGGACTGCCTTTAAAGTCGAGGTTGTCGGCTCCGAGATTAAAGTTGTAATAATCACGCAGCACCTCTTCCATCCCCGGGCCACCGCAGTTGCCCTGGAAAATTTGGTGTGCCGGTAACCAGGCCTGAACGTATTTTTCCGGCTCGTCATCGAAGATGTCTTTACAGCCATCCGAGCAAAAGTGGTATTTGTCGCCCTTGTATTCTGACATCCGGTAGGAGAGCTGGCCGGGGTTGTCCATTTCGGTAAACAGCATTGGTATCTGACAGGTGTTACACAGCTGCGGCAGCGCCTTGTTGTATATACGCTTGCCTTCGTCTTCGAGTTTTTGCGCCAGCTCCCAGCGTGGGCGGTAGTATTTGTCGAAGGTATTGGGGTACTTTTCGCTCAGCCAATCCATTTCCTTCTCGGTCGGGATCCAGGTATGGAAGCCCGCAGCATGGCCGAAGGTGTAAAACGTCCACCAGGTCTGATGGCTGATGTGTTCTTTTTCTTTTTCAGTGGTCTCAACGTACTTCGGTTTACGAATGCCGTAGCGGGCCAGATCCTTGAACAGCGCACCACCGGCTTCTTCAAAGTAAACTTCCCAGGCTTCCTGCCAGCTCATCACCTTGTTCGGCAGCATATAGTCCATCATCATGCCGACGAGGCTGAGCATACGGGTGCCACGCCAGAACCATTTGTCGATCCACTTCTGCACGATGGGTACGTTGGCTTCGTCCTGTTCCAGCAGGAACTTGATCACTTCCAGACCCAGGGTCATATGGCGGGCTTCGTCCGACTGGGCCGAAAAGCCGAACGTCACCGTCGCCATATCGCCGTTGTGTGCCGCGCCCGACATAAAGGGTACAAATACCAGGTTGGTGAGTACGTACTCAAAGCTGAAGCTGATCGCTACCAGGAACTCGAACGGGCCTGCCGTGCGGGCATCATCAAAGAAGGATTTTGGTACCGACAGATACCAGACCCGGTCGTGCATATGGCTCCAGTCCTGGAAACCATCAAAGAACTTGTTGTACTGACTCATGGCATGTATCTGGGTCTGTACATGTCGCAGTTCGTCGATGGACTGCATCTGACAAGCCACGCGGGCACCGACGCCGCCAAACTGGCGGCCAACATGGGCAAAGCCCTGAAAAGCCTGATATTCCAGCGGTGAAATACCGGTCAGGAACAATTTGATGGCATTCATATAACGGGGGTCAGAGACGTTCAGGTGACCGTTATTCTGTGCCGATGCATCAAAAATGGCGTAGAGCTTCTTTTCTTTCTCGGCCTGGTATTTCCAGTAAGCGTCCATGGTCAGACGGAAAGGGTCTTCCCACTTCGACCAGTCGTTGATCTTGATGCCCTCAAAATCTTCGTAAGGAAAGGCCTGCTTGCGATCTTCGTAGGAGAATTCCCAGTCAAGATCGCGAGTCAGTAACTTGTATTTGTCTTTCAAATTCAGTTTTTTTACAGCCATGATGTGGCTCCTTGTTATTTTTGTTGGGTCAGGCGTCGGGGGCAGACGGCTTTCAAAGCACCCAGCTCAGCTCAAGCCGGTCTTCATCCTCATCCACGTTGCCACCCAGGGAAATCAGGTTCAGATGCAGTTCCTGCACGTCCCAATCACGGCCGAGTTTTTCTTCTACGGTTTCCCGCTTCACCACCATAAGGTTCTCCTGCTCCATGCGGATCATGGCAGGCTGGTAGATCACCGTGACTTCTGGGTTATCTTCTTCTACCGCTTCGACGATATAGCGTGAGACGTCGTTGTCTTGCAGGATCAAATACACTTTGGACATGGGGTTCCCCTTCAGGACAGGCCGAGTTTGGCGGTACGTTTATCCAGTGCCAGCAAGGCATCTTCCAGTGATGCCGTACCACCACAGAGCTCCTGCGCCACTGGAGCCAGCGCTTCGGCGACGCGGCCACGCCAGTCGTTCAGCCACTGGCCTATCAGTGCCTTGTTGGCGTCGGATTCTGCTACGGCGGTCTTGAGTACGCTGTCGATCCAGCGACTGTTGTCACGATTCCACTCACGCATAAATTCGGTCAACATGCCGACGTCCTGCGCGCCATTGGCGTTCAGCCATTGATCGTACTGCACGTAAAACAGCTCGAAGACCAAGGTGTCGATCACCAGATCCTGGGCAATAAAGGTTTCGAACCAGTCCTGTACCGTCAGGGTTTTTTCACACAGGGCACGCATGCCTTGCCAGATGGGGTCTTGCATCCAGAGTTGCTTGGCCTGCGTAAGCAGGTCACCGCTATTACCATCCAGAATCAGGCCAATCCGCGACAGGTACTGGGCAATGCCCAAACGATCCATACCGTTAAACAGCAGCGCCTGGGTTATGGATGTACCAAAACCGATGGAGCAGCCATACACGTTGTTAAGGTTGGCGGTGTGTTCGACATGGCGCAGCGGAATCAGATGTCGAACCAGACTGGCCTTGACTGCGTCCGACAGGTGTTCTGGCAAGCCGCGCTTTTCAAAAAAGCTGTAGTTGTTCTCGGCTTGCTCCTGCATTTTGGCGCGTTGCTGTACGTAGGTGCCGTAATAGAACTGGCGTGGGTCTTTCAGGTCGTACCAGTCGGCCATGGCCACAGCCGTTCTCGAACGGTCGTTCAGTTCTTTGTCTGGCTGCCATAACGGACGGTAGTGAAAGTTGATTTCAGCCTGAAGATCGTAAGTGGCTTCCTGGTAACGGGAGGCTGGCTTGTCGCCAAAGCGACGTTCCAGATTGGCGAAGGTCTGGCGCACCGGCTCCAGCGTCGAGGTTTTGATTTCTACAGTCATAATTGACGTCCTGATTGGTTGTTGTTGTTTTCAGAGTCAGTAGCTACTGGTAAAAATGGCCAGATACGCGACATGTATGTATGGCGATTAACTGTGCATTTTCTGATCGCTTTTCACCCAGTGATGCCAACGCAGGCGAATATTCAATAGCTGCTAGTGGGTTCGGGAATGGTTATCAGCCATCAGCGTATCTTCGCCGTAGCGCCATTTCGCCGTTTCAGCATCCACTGTCTGCTTTTGTGCTTCGGTCATTTCGATGACGTTATTGGCGCGACAAAAGGTCTCAAATACCGCTGGCGGCATAATAAGTTCGACAAACAGGGTCGGATCTCCAATAGCAAAATCGAATTCAACAAAGCGAGCACCTTCCGGGCTACGCACACGGATATAGCGAGTTGCTTCATTAAAATGGGTGTTTGAGGATTCATATTTGAGTTCATGCATACTGAAATAACCTGTTTATTATTTTTAGCTAACCAGTGATCTTCTGTACCCAGGTATATCAGCAAGACGTATGCCACAAACAACGCTACATTTCAGGCCAGCACAGGGGCTATATCGTCGATATACCCCTCCGTACCTGAGCAATTCATCAGGCGACCGAAATAGCCTCATGATATGATCAGGTCATGCGTTGCGGCGGTAACTGATATAATTAACCGATTCGATTCCGATGCAGCAAAAACAGAACCTGCTACATCGCATATGACCGTCGACGGCAATTCCAAAACAATAAAAAGATACCTATGACAACTTCATCAGCGACATCAAATAACGTGCAGCCACCCGAAGTACCGGATGCCAAAGATCTGATTTCCCAAATCCGCTTTTGCCATGAAAAAGGCGAAATATGGCTGCAGGAAGCCCGCATGCTGCTGATTCATGCCAGTGATATGGGCATTCTGCGGGAGGAGCTGGTGACGTCCATGGGGATGGAGCGAGCGCGGGGGTTTCTCATGCGTTTTGGCTACCAGTCAGGCCAGCGAGATGCCGAAGTCGCCCACAAAATACGCAGCCATATGTCTCTGGAACAGGGGTTTATGGCCGGGGTTCAGCTCCATGCCATCGAAGGCATTGTTCTGGTGGTCGCCAAAAAAGTGCAGCTGGATCCGTCGATCCATCATTTTTATGGTGAGTTCGACTGGCACGGCTCGTATGAGGCGGATCAGTATCTGGCCAAGCACGAGCTGTCTGACTCACCGGTGTGTTGGACGCTGCTGGGGTACGCCAGTGGTTATACGTCGGCCTTTCTGGGCATGCCCATTTTGTACAAGGAAGTGCAGTGTCGGGGCATGGGACATGAACACTGTTCGATTGTCGGCAAGCCGGCAGAACAGTGGGAAGACCGTGAAGCCATGCAGCGGTTGATGACACCCGACCACCTTGCCGATGAGCTGTTTTCGCTGCAACAACAGGTCTGTCATCTGAAAGCCAGCTTCCGCCAGGGTGCACTGGATGACGATCTGCTGACCAATTCAGTCGGTCAATCGGAAGCCTTTATGCAGGTGTGTCAGCTGATTCGCAAAGCCAGCCAGAGTCGGGCCACGGTGTTATTACAGGGAGAAACCGGCGTCGGCAAAGAGGTTGTCGCGCGCGGGCTGCATAACGCCAGCGATCGGGCCAATAAAGCGTTTATCGCCGTCAACTGCGCCTGTATTCCACCGGATCTGATCGAGGCGGAATTGTTCGGAGTCGAAAAAGGCGCATTTACCGGGGCGACCGTCAGCCGTGAAGGCCGTTTTGAGCGGGCCAACGGTGGCACTATTTTTCTCGACGAAGTCATCGAACTCTCCCCTCGCGCCCAGGCAACCTTGTTACGGGTTTTGCAGGAAAGTGAACTGGAGCGGGTCGGCGATAACCAGACCCGCGCCATTGATGTCCGAGTGGTCGCAGCCACCAACGAAGATCTGGAAAAAGCCGTCAAGGAAGGTCGCTTCCGGGCTGACCTGTTTTTCCGGCTGAACGTTTTCCCGGTGCGAATTCCACCACTACGCGAACGGCTACAGGACATTCCCCTGCTGGCGGAATATTTTCTCGAAAAATACCAGAACCTTTACCGTAAACAGCTGGCTGGCATCACCGACAAGGCCATGCAGTCGCTGATTCGCTACAAATGGCCAGGTAATATTCGCGAGCTGGAAAACATGATCGAGCGAGGCGTTATTCTCACCGACAACGGTACATCAATTGATCTGTGTAATCTGTTTCCATCGTTGATGGAACCGTCGCATCCGCTGAATGTAATCGACCAGAACGGTTCACTGTCGGCCAGCACGTCCCAGCTGATTGTGCAGCAGAATCATATCCGCAGCCTGATCGACGGTGGTGTCGGGCTGGAAGAAGTAGAAAAACAGATGCTGCAACAAGCGATGGAACAATCCGCTAATAACATCACCCATGCAGCGCAGTTATTGGGTATCAGCCGGGCGGCCATGTCCTATCGATTAAAGAAGCTGAATGATATGGAAAAGAACGATTCGCAGTAGAAACAGCCAAAACAGAAACAGCCAAAAATAATAATTTACATAACAAGAAAGGATATATCGGTGTAAAAAGGCGGGTAAAAAAAGCGGGGCAAAAAAGGCGACAATTGCACCCGCCAAAGGTCAAAACCGGAATATTCCAAGAGACCAACAATATTCTTAATACTCTGGCAATAGTCGCAGTATTTTAACAGTGTCCACAGTACCCGGATGATTATATGCACCGGGTTCTCAGGGTTACTAATCCAGACTGATTGTGAGTTCCAGTGGCAACTTGTGCAGCCGGGTCAGGTCGATATGACCCTCAAACAACCCGGCAACCAATCGCGTTTGAATCAGGTTACGATCGTCAAAAAGGATTCATGCAATTTACGTTGCGCAAAATCCAGACCGCCGCCTTCTCCCAGTCCTTCAAAGGTCCAGGTTAATACCTCACTGTCTGGATACACGGTATAACCACCCATAAAGGTTTCAAAGCGGTTACCCGATGGATCCCAGGCATAAATGGTCGCCCCACGGGTGATGCCATGGCGGGTTGGGCCAATATCGACCGGTACATCGTTCATCGACATCAGGTCGGCAGCACGCAGCACTTTTTCCCAGCTATCCAACAGGAATGACAGGTGATGCAGCTTGCCGGGTTCCGGGTGTTCAACAAAGGCAATATCGTGAACCTTGTTGGAACAGGTCATCCAGATGCCCATATTGGCTTCGCCATCCGGCGTCAGTGAACGCTCCACCAACTGAAAGCCCAGCACATCTTCAAAAATCTTCTGCACTTCCATCACATTTGGCCCATACAGCAGGCAGTGATCAAGACGCAGTGGCGCAATGCCTTTTTCAGCCCCTTCGTTCCAAGGGTTCGGGTTGATACCACCGAGGCCGTTACCAATGCGGGTCTTCTCGGCATACAGTTCAATATCGTGGCCGGACGGCAGGGTAAAGCGCACCCGCTCACCGGTTTCCAGCAGTTCTCCGGCCGGGATACGGGTGGTTGGCAAACCGTATTCAATCAGGTCGGCTTCCAGCTTGTTGAGCGTCGCGTTATCCAGCACGCGAAAAGCAAAAAAATCGATACCGGCGGAGTCGGCTTCACGCAGAATCACACTGCTGTGATCGTACTCTTCCCAGCATTTCAGATAGACGCGGCCCTGATCATCTCGCCCGGTTTCGGTCATGCCGAGGATGTCCCGGTAATGATGAACCCCTTCTTCAAGATTCATTACCCGAATCTGGGCATGCCCTGGACGTAAAACACCTGTCATTGCCATCTTGCTGTCCCCTTTTTGTTATTTTCACAGTGGGTATTTTTAAAAATCAGCGGATGCAGAAACGGTCAACTCACCATAAAACGTCGTCTTGCCGACGGTTGGCGATGATCGATTTCACACCATATGAGCCTCAAATTATCCCAGCACCCGATACTCGTCTAATACTATTGACCCGGCCACTTCATGCCAATAAGGTATTAAGATCTCGTTGGCCATCCCAGGAATGACGTATGGAACTTCGCCAGATCCGCTATTTCATTGAAGTTGCAGAAGAAGGCAATATTGGCCGGGCAGCGCTGAAACTGCATATTTCCCAGCCACCTCTCACCCGTCAGATTCAGCAACTGGAAGAGAATCTGGGAGTGCAGTTGTTTGTCCGTACCCCCAAGGGCGTTGAACTGACCGAAGCCGGTGCCATGTTTCTGGAAGAAGCCAGGAATATCCGTTCGGTCGTCGCACTGGCGGCCGAACGCACCCAGCGTGCTGGCCGAGGCCAACTGGGCCGCCTGGATGTCGGGATTTTTGGTTCGGCCATTTTCGATACCATCCCCAAGCTGCTATTGGCGTTCCGCAACCGCCATCCCGACGTCAATGTGGTGCTGCACAATATGGAGAAAGGCGAGCAGATCGAGGCGTTACGCCAGCGCCGTATCACGGTCGGATTTAACCGCATGCTGGCACCGCTGCCCGATATCGTCAGCGAAGTGATTGGCACCGAAAAACTGTACATTGCCGTGAATGTGCAATCGCCGCTGGCTGCCCTTGCTGCCTTGCCTTTCCGGGTACTGGAAAACGAACCCTTGATTGCCTTTCCCAATTCTGGCCGCCCCAACTTTGTCGACAAGATTGTCAACCTCTGCCAGGAACAGGGATTTCTGCCCAATATTGTGCAGGAGGTCGGTGATGCCGTCACCGGTGTTGCGCTGGTATCCAGTGGTTTTGGCGTGTGTGTTGTACCTCAGTCCGCCACCAAACTCGGGCTGCCCGGCGTGATATTCAAACCCTTTGAAGGCTTGTCGGAAGCCGCTTCGGTCGACCTCAGTTGCGTGTATCTGAAAGACCGGGAGTCACCGATCCTGACCTCGTTCCTGGAGACCGTAAGGACAACCGCGCTGACTTAGTTGGACTGGCGAGCACTATGCTCGTCAGTGCGAGCGCTGCAACTGTCGATATTTTTTCAACCGGTATTCAAACTGGGCTCGGGTCATTTTCAGCAGTCTGGCTGCGGCCGAGAGATTGCCACCACTTTGTGCCAGGGCATAGTCCAGCACGCTGGTTTCCATGGTTTCCAGCGAACCGAAAGTATCCAGAAACGAGGCAATCAGTCCATCTCTGCTACCGCCACCAACCGAGGGTAACGGATGTTCAGTCACCCTGATATCCGCAGCAGCACTCGGCTCTCCCCTGCCGGAACGGGTCAATTCGCCATCCGGCCCCAGTTTGAACAGGATTTCCAGATTGTCTTCATCACCGGAAAACAAATGGTGTAAATCGATATTGGCGTCGTTATCCGCCAGAATAACTGCTCTTTCGATGATATTTTCCAGTTCCCGCACATTGCCGGGCCATTCATAAGCCCACAAGGCTTCGCTGGCGCGCTGTGTGATGCCCTTGATCACCTTGTTAAAGCGCTGCGAATAACGTTTTACAAACACGCTGACCATCAGCGGCAGATCTTCCCGGCGTTCCCGCAGTGGAGGTATTTCGATGGGGAAAACATTCAGCCGATAGAACAGGTCTTCACGGAAACGTCCGGCTTTGACTTCGTCGCGCAGGTTACGATTGGCAGCGGCAACAATACGCACATCCACCGCCCGAACCCGGATGTCACCAACCCGTTCAACTTCACCTTCCTGCAGCACCCGCAGCAATTTGCCTTGGGCATGGAGTGGCAAGCTGGCGATTTCATCCAGAAACAGGGTGCCGCCATCGGCTCGTTCAAATCGTCCGGGGCGCGATACGGTCGCCCCGGTGAAAGCGCCTTTTTCCACGCCAAACAGTTCTGCCTCGACCAGATCTGCTGGAATCGCAGCGCAGTTTACCGAGATCAGCGGTTTATCCGCACGGGGGCCAATCGCATGCAGGGTTTTCGAAAAACGTTCCTTGCCAACGCCGCTTTCGCCCTTCAGCAGTACCGTGGCATCTGTCGGGGCAACCCGTTTCAACAAGTGTACCGCTGCGTTAAAGCTGGCGGAGGCACCGACCAGATCGGGTAAACTGCTGATGTCGGCCAGTTGAAAACCCTTGTCCTGCCGGGGTGGCGGTCGTCGGCCTGGTGCCGCCACAAAGTCCTCGATTTGTAAAAACTTCAGGTGTTCGGCGGAGTCGTCACACTCATCTAACGGTTGTCCAACCACGCGACAACGAGCATGACCCATGGCAACGCATTCTACCTCGCGCCAGAGAATCGGACGCCCCATAATGGTCGTGGTTGCACCGCAGGCGTAACCCGTCATCATCCAGCAAGCCGGAATGCCACTGATGCTGTAATGCTGCAGATGAGCATCGGCTTCCCATGACGATTGCCAGTAATAATCGCCCCAAAAATCACCGGTCTGCTCATTGAAGTGCATGCGGTCGACGGCCTGATTACGAACGAATCCCTGCAGTTCCCGCAGCCTCGGCAATATCGCCAGCTTGGTGTCTGTCTGACCGCCTTCGGACTCGATCAGCGAGCGGGCATCGGCCACGCCCTGCTGATAGCCCAACCGGGTGAACATCTCTCGGGTCTTGTCCAGCCCCAAGCGTTCGATCAACTCCCGCCGCAGCGCGGCCAGAGAAAATCCATGCACCAGTAACATGCGATTTTCAAACAGCTGGATAAGTCCACTATCGGGTGCAAAGCGGAGTTTTTCCGCCAGTGCCTGATCATCAATAAATTCACGGATCGGATGTAACGTCTGATGTTGGTTGTGGGCTGACATAGCAGTTTCCCACCTCCTGTTTATTTTTATTATTAGAGCAATTTTCTTTATTTAAGCAATTGCTGAATTTCATCATTTTATTAAAGCAGTCTATTAAACCATCAGCAATAAAATTAAATTCCCATAAAATTCAATATGTTACAAGAATTAAAAAACTGGCATATCGGTTGCTATCTCCTAGTCAGCCCGACAACCGGGACTTTGAACAATAATAAAAATGATCAAGGGAGCAGGCCATGACCGGTCCATTGCTTTTCACCGTACGTATTCAGCAAAAACTCACGCTGGCAGAAGATATTATTGGCCTAACGCTTGTTTCACCAGACGGTAGTTTATTACCCGAATTTGAGGCCGGTGCCCATATCGATATCCACCTTGCCAATGGCATGGTGCGTCAATATTCGCTCTGCAACAGCCCGGCACAACGCGACCACTACCAACTGGGAATCCTGTTGGACCCGTTGAGCCGGGGTGGCTCGCTGGCGATTCACCAGACCCTGCAAGCAGGCGACACACTCACCATCAGCGCACCGCGTAATCTGTTTCCACTCCAGCCTTCTCCACGCTACCGGCTGTTTGCCGGAGGCATCGGTATTACCCCGATTCTGGCCATGGCCGAAAGCCTGCAGCGGCAAGGGCAGGACTTTGAACTGCACTACTGTGCCCGTTCGCGTTCCCGTGCCGCCTTTGTCGATCGTCTGCAAACATCTGCCTTTGCCAGCCGGGTGCAGTTGCACTTTGATGACGACCCGACAACCGCACCACTGGATGCCCCGGCGCTGTTAGCCAACCCGGATTCCAGCCATCTCTACGTCTGCGGGCCGGAAGGCTTTATTCGCCATCTGACGGAAACGGCCAAGTCCTGCCTCTGGGCGACCACTCAGGTGCATTACGAGCAGTTTTCAGCCCCCGTTACCAACCACGAGGCGCTGTCCAACCGTCATGCATTTGAGCTGCAACTGGCCAGCTCTGGTCAGATTATCCCGGTCTCTGCCGATCAGTCTGCCGCCCAGGCGCTGATCGCAGCCGGTGTCCCGGTGGCGATCTCGTGCGAGCAGGGCATCTGTGGCTCCTGCCTCACGGCGGTGATCGATGGCGAACCGGATCATCAGGACTATTTTCAGACCGAGGCTGAAAAAGCCACTAACAATCGTTTCACACCCTGTTGCTCCCGCGCCAAATCCAGACGTCTGGTACTGGATATCTAGGCGGATGGGCAGCCAGTCATAACACCCGTTCAGTCACCGTTTTGGTTG
>TARA_R110002167_G_scaffold47311_2_pt1 | contig 19583 bp, 1 predicted proteins | sample TARA_R110002167 | Tara Oceans TARA_R110002167 (sample SAMEA4398238) | marine metagenome | biome: Polar Biome; feature: [MES] marine water layer (ENVO:01000295) within the mesopelagic zone...; material: water (ENVO:00002006), including particulate matter (ENVO:01000060) such as...... | reverse complement strand
GCTGCATCTTGAAGTACATAACCCCAAGATTTAAATCTTTCCCAGATTCCCTTACTGTCTTCACCTCTTCCTGATTCACGAATATCTGTAGAGGAATCCATCATCCTAAATAATTCTACTAAAGCTTCATATTTATTATTAGGTAAGTCTGGTACATAATCATTTTTACCAATACCCGCTTTACCTAATGTTAATACGTCAGCTGCATCACGTGTTCCTATAGCCGTTCTATGTAATATACCTTGTACAGCTTGTTTATTCCATTCTTCACTTGCTCTAAAATAATTCTTTTTACTATAGAACCTAGATCCTAACATTTCAATATTATTATTGATTCTACCTACCAGGTAGTTATTGAAGTTACCAAAAGGATTAAAACCAACATATGCTAAAGAAGATGCAGATATTAAACCATCCGCTAATTTTTCACCTACACCTTTGGTTATCATTTCATTATCATAGTAAACCATAGACAAAAACTTACGTACTCTTCGTATAGTATTATCTGGGGCACCACTATCTCTTTTAAATCCTATTGATTCAGCAGCACTATTTATAAGAGTAGCAGAAGATCTCCCAAAGAAACGCACTCCTGGATCAGAAGGTTCATACTTTCTATTTTCTACAACTCTTGTTATTGCTTGTAAAGTATCTTCAATTTGACCCATAACCTCAAAGTGCTCTGCCATAGCACTAAACTTTATTAAGCTATTACCTAAATCTCCACTTATTTCACCAATAGAAGGTTGTGCTCTTAGTTTTGCAATTCTACCTGTTATTATAGCTTTATCTTTTTTATAAGTTGTAATCGTAATATCATTAGTTAAATATTTATCTTTTAGTATTTTAAGTTCTGCTTGAGCAGCTTCTAAAGCCCCATCTATTCTAGGAGAACCTGTAAAATATATAGGCATACTAGGCATAAAGTTTCCTTGCTCATCTAAGAGTACTTGCTTCATTGTAGCAGTTTCAGAAAATAAATTTGAAACAGAACGTGTAGTGTCTGCCCACATTCTAGTTACAACATTCCCCTCTTTTACTAAATCTGAAGCCAATGCATCTCTTACCAATGGAATCTTACCAGTCATTTGACTTAAAACGTTATCACCAAGTTTAGTTAATAGTTCTTCTTCATAGTATTTAATAAAAAATTCATAAAAATTTCTTTGAGCAATAGATTTAGCATCTGTTTTACTAGGATCATAAATTGCTCTATACTTCTCACTTCTCATATCACCCTCCGCAATCTCGTTACCATTTTCATCTAAACGCCATGCATTTGGTTCTATATAGTCAGATTTTACAAATCTACCACGTACATTTTTTTTAACTTGACCAGAAGGTGTACCATCTTCTCTATTCATAGCACCTGTGTAACTAGTAAAATTATAATATTTATTTTCAAATAATTTATATTCTGCTGCATTAAATTTTGCACTACTTTTCTGAATCCATTTTATATAACCATTTTTTCCCGGTACTGAACGTTCAAATTTATTTCTAGCATCTATAAATTCTTGAGTGTAGTGATGATATTCACCCTCTATTATTCCACCAGATTCATCTGATCTTTCTGCATTAGAAAAATTTGAATATGCTCTTTTTGCATACGCTAAAGCTATATTTTCTTCAATGTCTTTATCACTAGCATTATCTAAATTTGTAATATCATGATATTGTAAAGGAACTCCATCAGCATCTCGTGTAGCTTTTTTTAATTCCTCAGCTTTACTGTAGTACTGTGATCCTATAAGCTTAGTATACTGTCCAGTTCGGTTACCAGCTTCATCAAACTCAAGCATAAAATTATAAAGCTCTTGTTTTGAAATATTTGGGGAAAGCTTTTGTAGTAATGAAGCCATTTTAAGAACCTCACTTTCTCTATAAGCAATCTTGTCTAATAAAATTTGCTTTTGTCTTTTATATATTTTATCTATTAATGCAAGTAAAGGATCTTGAGATGTTGCCATATCTCTAGTTTGTAAATCCCCAGTAGTAATGTCATCAATTTGAGTTAAATCTTTTATTAATCGTGCTTCATCAAACTCACTACCTTCTTCACCATAATTTCTATTAGACTTGCGTCTTAATAAGTCTTTTACAAAATTAAAAATTGCATCATTAACTAGACCCTCTTTTCCTGAGTTTAATACCTGTCCTCCAATTAATTTATTTCTTTCTATTTGTAAATTTTGTATTAATTGTTTTTGTGTAACATTTAACTCTCCTAATTCTTCAATTTGATACAATGGATCAAATGTTGAAAGGAATGTGTTAAAGTTTAATACATAAGTAATATAATCAGGCTCGCTAATATTTTTTGGATCTGCAACATATTCTGTGAAGTCTCTTACCTGAGCAAGAGCATCTCTTAATACCGCAGTGTAAGCTCTAGATTGTTCAAGAGGACCTTTGTTTATACTACCCGATATGTATGCAAATAATTTAGCCATACGATCTGCATGCTCTTTAGCAGTTCCAGAAATAAATATACTTTTTTGTTTAGTTGTTTGTTGAACTTTTTCTAAAGCTATAAGAAATCCCTCTAATGCACCAAATATAGTATTAGTTTCAGGATCTACTACTGGGTCTACTATTTTATCAATAGGTGGTTCAGGTGGATCAGTTGGAGATTTTTCTTTTTTCTCTTCAGGTGTAAATATTTCTTGATCTTCTTGAATAGGTTTTACAGTTGAAGGAATAAGCATATCTACATAAACACCATTTTCTGATGGTCTAGTTTCAGTCATCACATTATTATGATGTTGAGTATCTTCCTGTGTCCAAGTGCCCAAGTACTTTTGATTTTTACCTTTGCCTTCTACATCCATTTGAATATGAAATGTTGATGCAGAAAAATCTCCTTCATTAACATTGTACCCCATATTCTCAAACATCCTTCTGTATAAGTTTACTTGAAGGTTATGCTGTCCTTTTGTACTTAGTGACGTTACTTCTCTACCAAGTTTTTCTTTACTGTCTTGTCTTAATTTACTATCAGCAGGTAAATTCCAACCTTTGCTTTCATATTTGTTTTTACGTCTTGCGGATCCTTTAGGATAATACAGTTCTTCTATAGAATTTTTACTTGTTTTTAAATCAAGAATGCTAATTCTACCAGCTCTATCTATAATAACTAAATCAGCTGTACCTGCAATACCAGTAGCTTCATCAAAAACAACCACTTGAGATAAAGCTTTTCCTTGACCTCCTTGAGGCATTAAATTACGTACAATTTCTGTCATGTTATCTAACATCTCCTCTGTTTGAGCAGCATCTAGAATGGACATTTTTGGTATTGTATTTTCTAATGAATTTATATCACTTCCATTAGCCATAGTAACAACTGTTTCTACAATAGTATCTATATCATTCCCTAAATCTAGGTTAAATTGTACACTTTCTAGTTTGTCTAAATCTGCTTGTTTAGCTTCTTTAATTTCTTTAGCTGAAGCTTTTCTTAATATTGCTTCATTTTCTAGATTGGTAAGCTTTCCTTTAATAGCGGTTGTAGCAGAAAGATAAACTTTATCTTCAGTAAGGTTGAGATATGTATGATCTTCTTCTCTAAGTATTACTATTTCTTTTGAATCAGATACAGTAGGATTTAAGTTAACAGATAGACTATCTACAACTATAGTACTGTCTACGGCTACTTGAAATAACTTTTTTATTACTTCTGCTTGAAAAACAGTAGCACCATCTAATGCACCATCAAGAATTGATTGTTTTGCTGGAGATAAAGAATATCTAACTTTTGGACCTGCTTTTGAAGTAAGAACAAATTGTAATTCTCCAGTATTTAAAAGTTTAGCTACTTGTGTAAAAGTAGCTGTATCTTTTATAGCTGATACAGGCAATGATTCCCCAACTGTATACTTATATAAATTTTTAATAAGATCTTTAAACCATTCTAAAGCTTCTTCAATTGTTTTTAAAAAAGACTTGGTTGGTTTAAGATCACTATACTCATTGTTAAAGTGTCTTGATAAAGCTTGAGTTACTATTTCTAATTCTATTTCTAACTCAGTAAAATTTCTGTCTTTGTTATACGCATCTGTAATTTGCTGAGACATCTCAGGAAAATTTACTTTGGCTTCTGCTAATAAATTATTAAATAAATCTTCATTATCTATTTTAATAGCATCAATAAATGGATGAAGCATCTCTTCAATTGCTGTTTGATCTGTTACCCGACCTCTAATTAAATATGCAGTTCCATCAATGTAGAAAGAATTTACTTCAGAAAAGGGAGCTGATGTTTTTTTCCATTTAGGTAAACTATCATGAAGTGCTTCAGCATCCTTTACAGATAACATTTTAATACTAACCTGCGGAAATAATCTTTTAAGATGCATTACAACATTTCTAGATCTGGGTTCATCCCATGCTCTAGAAGAAGGCATAATATCTTTAGGTGTAAAAACACTATCATTTGTGCTAATCTTAAATGACTTTGATGTCCTCTCTATATCTATACTTTCTAGAGGGATGTTATTAATCTTTAAATACTGGAGTACCTTGTTATGGTTCTCCACTAATGCAGATTCATCATAAACCATACTATTATTATAAGAGTTATTTATTAAATAATATCCTTTATAATTATGTATTAACCCTTTCCTACGTAAATTTTGAATTACGCTTACACCAAATGAACGTTGCTTTAATGCATAAGCAGTTTTATTATTTTTAAGAAATGTATTAGCTTGATTAACAGAAGGAAACACATCAGTGTTCTTAGCCTTCTGCCATGCAAAAATAATATTATTAGTCTTTAATTCAGTTTTATAAACTTCCTGTAAAGCCCTATATTCTGCAGTATTTTTATTTGGACAACTTGCCATAGGTAATTATTTTAAACATTTATTATACTCTTTAAACTGATCTTCTGCTGTATTGTCAACAGTTGTGGGATACATACCTTGCTTTACTTGAGCATTAAATATATCCAACATTTGTAAATATGATGACATCCCGTTATTGGCAAATATAGCCTTTTTAACAGGATCATTTTCTATTTCTTTATCCCAATAAGTTTCAAGTACTGCATTTTCATTAATATCTAAATCATTAGATAATTGATCTTCTTCTGCTTTTGCAGCTAACATTTCTGCTGATGTATTTTCTATAGCACCTTGAGTAATAGTACCAGCAATAACACCTGCTGGAAATTGAAATGCCGGAGTCTCAGGTTTTTTACCTTTAACTTCAACTTTAGTCCCGCCTTCTTTAGCAGTACCAACAGTTGCTTTTATTTCTTCAGCATTAGCCAATCTTCTTTGTATTTCTTGAGTGCTGTTATTTGCATTAAGTTCATCAGAAGCACTCACTTTATCCTCATGCAGTGTCTTTATACTTTCTCTAACTTTTTTGTAAGTAGGTCTTGGACCAAACATAAATCCAGCACCCCATTGTTGGTTAGATCCGAAAGGTTGGTATTGCATATACACCCCTTCTTTTTTAGTAGTCATTGATTCTCCTGCTTCTAACAAATCATCTCGCATGTATGATGTATATGATACAGCATTGTTAACTACATCTAATTCTTGTATTCTTAAAAATTTTGAATTTCCATAATCTTTATTTTTATCAAAATCAATAGTTAATATACCTTCTTTTTCTGCCATCCCTTCACCAAGCGTTTGAGATATAGAACTTCTATAAAGAGTTTTAAGTAGCGCATTATTAACATTAGAAGATAAGTATCCTTGAACAAAGTCTTCCTTCATTTCTTCAAACGTCATTCCAAATGCAGATGACATTTTTTCATCTGAACCATCACGTATAGCATCATTAGTAGTTGCAATATGATCTAAGTAATCGCTTATTATATATGGGCTTATAGCATCTAATAAAGTACCATAAGTAGGTTGTAAACCGTCTTTAACCATTATATAGTTAATGATTGCTTGTGCCCAACCTTTTGTTTCTATTGTACCATAAAGTTCAGCAAAAGAAGTTTGTAAGTCTACTTTTTGCATTCCGTCTAAACTTCTAAAACTATTAGATAATACTTGATTCAATCCTGTAAAATTATCTTTTTGTATTGCAGGAGTTTGAATAGCAAATACATTTAAAAAGAAATTATTTTTACCAGCTTCAGTATTTAACAACTTTTCCATAACATCATTAATTGAGTCTTCACTTGTTAGACTCCCCTCAGCTGTATATGGATAAATAAGATTATTATTTAAATTAGCATAAGAAGCAATACCTCCGTCTCCTAAGTTATGCTGGTATCCTTTTATTGTTATATAAGATAATAAATCCCTAGCAATTTTAGATTGTACTTCAGATGTAAATTCACTACTATTTGTATTTACATTATTTAATACATTGTTTATTATTTCTGTAAAATTTGGACTTGCACTTAAAAAAGTAGCAGGTAAAACTTCATTATAAACTTCATCAAAAATACTCAAGTATGCAGATTGCCATGTATTACTTTTATATATAGGAGATAAGTCCATCATTGCTTCAGGGCTAAACAGTGTATCTATTTGTTCTTTCTTATAATTAACTGTGGCAATATCTTTTCCAAGACCGTTAGTTAAATCAGAAATAGCCCTCATATTTCCAGTAAATTTTGCAACTTTAGTTGCTTCTAGAAGCGTTGTTATAATAGAAAATAAATCTCTGTTATAATCATACTCACCTAGCTGTTCTTCTGTATATATAGGAACATCTAAATATTTTTCTAATAGCTCATCTGTTACAGAAACTAAATCTACTTTTGCATCAGTCACAGCATCTTCACCTTTTAAGAACTTCTCTAAATAATTTCTTTTTTCTAAAAGTAATTTTTCTACACCAGGATCAGTCACTTCTTTTTTATTTATAGCTTGTGTATAAATAGCCTGTACTTCAGGAATGTTTATTAGTAGGATAGCTGTCTTAATTGGAACCGATAACGCCACTAAATTAACAACTGTAGATAATGCTTGTTTGTTTAATCCAAGTTTAGCAACTAATCTTTCTTTAGCATTATCTGTTGCCATTGTTATTAAAGAAGATATAATATCTTGCTTTCTTTCACCTTTAACTTTTTCTGCTAATTGCTCTCTTAATTCTTTAAACGTTTTATACGTAACTCCATTTAAAACAATTAAAGGACCATCATCTTTAAGTGAGATATCATATTCAGTTAAAAGACTTAAGTTTGAGTTAGGCGAAACTACTGCTCCAATAGCAGCGCCTTTATTTGCTGAAAATGCTTTCCCTTTTCCAAGAATATTATTTATATCTATATTATCTTCTCTGGAACGATTTCTTAAATATTCAGATTTTGAACTTAATTCTTTCCATAAAGCTTCTAATATAGCTAAGCTTGCGGGAGTATATGATATAGCAGGGTTACCATCTTGAGGTGTGGTTACTCCATTATGACCCATTAAAGCATATTTATAATCCAACAATTCATTGTTCATGGGTGCCTCATATGGCTCACCATTATCTTCTTTAAACTCTAAATAATCCTTCTTAGTAATAGGTAGACCTAAAATTTGTAAAGCTTTCCATGAATTTTCACTAAAACCTGCATCAGTTGCTTTTTCTAGTTCTGCTTCATCTATACTATCTTCAAGTTTAGCAGATGGAAGAATTAAAGCTTGAGCATATATAGAATCTTTTTTATTAACTTTTGAATTTACATATTCTATATAGTCAGTATAAGCGCCCTCATCAGTAGTCGCTTTTCCATACTCCACAAACTTATTATTTTTTACATACCATTCTTTAATCTGTGCATATATCTTATCAATATCAAAGTCAGCTCCAGATATTTCAATTAATTCTTGAGAAAACATTCCAACAGAACCATAAATAGCAGGTAAAAAATCTACAATTTTAACATTCATAGTAGAATGATTATCTTGAGATGGAATACGTATTGCAAACATTTTAGAAATAACTTCTGGCATAGGTAACCCTTTAGCTTCAATTAAGTCCATTACCTCTTTAAAGTGGGCAGGCATCAATCCTTCTGAATGTCTTTGGCCGGTAGGCTCATTATTAGAATCAAACTCCATGACACCCGTTCTAAGACGATCTTGAATAACTACACCTTTTGCAGGTACTTTAACTTCTAACCAAGTTGGTTCTCCATTTACATCCTGTCCACTAGATTGTGTAATTTCTTCAGGGAATTTTTTAAAAACCGAGTCCCTTATTATCTCAGATCTTAATGGAAGACCTTTTTCATCAAACTCGTATACTCTTCTATAAATTAGATTTCCAAAATCAGATACTAAAGCAAGTGAATGACCTGGTAATTTTTCAGCCAATGTACCTTTACTTAAGTAGCTTAAAAATAAAGATTCAAATTTATTTATTGTAATGGGATTATTTAAATCATATTGTTGTTCACCATTTTTGTCACTGAAAAATTCTAATAAATTACTACTTGCTTGTGATGCTTTTAATCCACCTTGAGCGTATTTTAAAAATACTAATAAGTTAGGTGTAAGCTTTCCTTGTTTTTTAGAAGTTGCTATCTCATCCATTGCTGAATCAAAACTAAAAATAAGATTTCTTTTATTTTTATATTTTAAAACCACTCTTCTTGTAGTAGCTAGATTATATGCTTTTCTTATTTGACCAACATTCATTTGTAATGCAGGTACTGGTACAGTATCCACATGTTCAGATGTTACCAAGTTTTTAATTTGTGTAGGATCAAGGATTTCATTCTTATTAGATGGGTTGGCCACCTGAAGTCCTAGATTTTTAGCACTTAATTCCGTAGGTCTATTAATAAATTTGTTGCTATTCTCCAATTCATATAAAGGAGATACATCTTGCTTAAGCATTTTAAATGCAGTACGTGGTGCAGCAATTGCTATTACTTCATTCTCACTCTCTTCTATTTCAAGTTTTACTCTTAAGTTATGTAATTCTATTCTATTAGGTTTAGCAACCCAAATAGGTGGTTTAGTGGGATCGGCTTCAATATTATCAGAAGTGAACTGTGGTATTAATGTAAACGCAGACATCTTAATAAATGTTTGCCCATCAAAATACACAAGTTTTCTAGAGTTAATCATTGCACCATTAGCAACATAACCATTTAGTCCAAAAATTTCTTCTGATGTTATTTCTACACCAGCCTCTAATTTATTAAGTAATTGAACTTGCATTGGAGTTAATTTACCAAAACCAAACTCACTATATCTAAATCCTTTTAAAGTATTATATAAAATAGCATCTGCTTTATCTATTGGTTTCCCAGTTATAGAAGACACTCCTTTTGGTTCATCAATAACAAAAGCGCTAACTTTATCAAGCACATGGTCAATTCCATTTGCTTTAGATGTAATAGCACTAGCAGCATTAATTGTAGCAGCATTTTGAGCCTTAGCTCTTTTAATAGCATCTACACCATTCTTTAATGTTACAGCTTGATCACCAAGTAATATTTCATTTATTGCTTGAGTATTAACCCAGTCATTAAAGAAGATTTGTTTTAAATTGTGATCAAAATCATTATTTAAATTAAGTAAGGTAGCAGAATTATCAAAAAAGAAACCAGATTCTAACCCATTAGTAATACTTGAGCTTATCTCGCTTTCAATATTTAAATCATTTATTTCATTTCTAAATTCATCAAATTGATCATCTAAAATATCTTTAAGACTAATTTTAAACTGTTCAGGTGTTATTTCAAGTTCAACTAAAGCTTCATCAAAAGAAGCATTATTTCTATTAGCAATATCTTCTAAATCTTTTTTAGTTACTGGGTTTAATAAAAGACTAGTATTATGTAGTGTATATGCTCTTTGTTCTTTTAACTCACCCTTTTCAGTATCAAATTCTTCAGTATTAAAACCTACAATTTGCCTTCTAGTAACATCTTCTTTTATAGCTGATTCACGTCTTATACGGTCAAATTCAGTTTTAATAGATGTAGTAAATATATCTAGAACTTCATCTGTTATTACAGAATTTTCTGTTATAGCCTTAATAACGGGTAGAGGCATTAAGTCTCCTGTATTAGAAGCTTCAAGTACTCTTATTAAATTAGGTGATAATGCAACATTGCTTTTATTACCATCGCTATCTGTAATTTCTACAGAATCAACTTTTCCTGATCTAGTATTAACTGTTGATGGATATGAATTAATTAAGCTTAATACAAATTCTTGAACAGAAAAGCTCCCATATGTTTGTCTAGAAGTAACACCAGATATATTATTATTAATATCTTCTTCTGTTGAATTAATTTTACCAACTGCTGAACCAGCAAGCCTTGTAATTTTCTGTCTATTTTCTATAGACATATTTTTAAAGGCTTCACTATTTAAAAGATAATTATTTTCTAAATAAGGATTTTCTTTAAGTTCATTTAAATAATCTAAACTATTTAATTTTTCAACTTGTCTTAAATGATATGTAGGTTTTTGATGAGCATATACTAAATTACCTTCAGAATTTTTAAATACTGATAGACCTATTCTTTCATCAAATGGTGCATTATGTTTAGCTAATGTAACTAGTCTAGAGTTCATGCCATTTTCACCATCACTAAATATATCAGAATTAGTATCTATTAATCCCATCATTTCTACTATAGCAATGCTTTCAATGGGTGTATTTTGTTTATTAACTTCTAAAAATGCACTTTCTATAGAGCCTTCTTTTATATCTTTTGATTGAATATTACTTAATAAACTAAAAGTAATAAATTGTGAGCTAAGTTTAATACCAGTAAATTCAAAAATTTTATTTGAATAGTCTATAGCATCACTATTTATTTCAGCTAAATCTTTACCTTTTCTACCTGGTGTTAAAGCGGCTTGTAAACTGTCTAATTTTTTTACTATATTATTTTTAACAGCGTCATCAGATATTAATTTTTTCTGTGCTTGAGTCCACGCTTGTGACCATCTATCTACTTGCGAATTAATATCATCTCTTTGTGAAGCAGAATACATTAATACTTTTCCTGAATCATTCTCTCTTTGAATAAATAGATAATCAACTCTAAAGTTTTCAAATGCTTTAGTCAATGAATTAAATAAAAAGGGATCATTCATTTCTAAAGGAAGCGGATCATTTTTTAATATTGTTTCTTCAGATACTTCTATATCAGATAAAAATCTACTTACTACAGCACCTGTCTCAGGATTTTGCAAGCCAAAGAAATACATGTTTCTTAACATGAGTTTTGGGTCATCAATATTTTTAACTGACTTAAGCAATCCATTATATACTTCTGCAAAGTTTACAGGAATAATTAATCTTTCTTGTATTAATTGACCATCTGCATCTTTTACTTCTGTTAAAAATTCATTACCAAAGAAATCTGATGTTGCTATTGTTGTACTAGCTAAGTATGCTCTTATTTCTTTTGGGGAAGAATTTATACCTCCTATCATAGACGCATCAGTATCCCATTGTTCCGTATTTCTTAGACCAACAGTTTGCTCCATGTACTCCATGTTATACTCCTCTTCTTCTACTTGACCATCAATAACATTTAAGTAAGCATAAACCGACTTCTCTATTATAGGTTGAGAATTAGATATAGCATTATAAGCTTGTTCTAATAATCTTTTTTGCTCATCTGATTTATCTAAATTTCTAGATGCTGATGGATCTAACATAAGTTGATAATCTATTATTAGATCATCTAAGATATCAGATCTTAAAAGCAATGGATCATTATTGCTAGCCACTCTTTGTAAATACATAGCTGACATACTAGCAATCATAGGATCTGCTATCACACTATCCAGATATAAAAAACCTTGTCTTTTAGGTTGTTCTACATTTCCCTCTGAATCTATTATTGCATCCTGAGCAATTGTTTTATATGGGATTAATGCATTGGCCTCAAGTGTAACTCCAATTTGACTTGTGAATTGATTTACTACTGTGCTAGCATTATAGTATTTACCAGAATCAATATTTTGAAATAAAGTTTGTAGCTCTTTACTATTATAAGAACTAAATACAGATTTAATCCAATCTAAAAATCTTGTAAATAAAGATTTTATTTCAGAAGATGTGTTACTGCTTCTAGGATTAGTTTTAAATTTTTCAAATTCATCAGCTAAATATTCTTCATAGTATGTATCCTTTAATTCTTGCTCACTCATATTAGAATAAGTGTCTGCAGAATTTCTAAACTTTTCTAATTCTTTAGTAAAGTTCTTACCTTCAGATCTAAGTTTAGCTCTTACTTCTTTTCTAGCTACAGATAAATATCTCTTTTGTTCAGCTGGTGTAAGTAACATTCTATACACTCCATGAAAAGCTTCATGATATCTGAATTGAGATTTTGCTCCTGTATATATTGTACCCTTAATGTCTACGCCACCGGCTAAACTATTTAAATCTAGTACAAATGCACCAACTCTAGTTCCGCCTGCTTTTAAATTATCACCAAGTAAAGCAATATCTTGAATAGTAATAGATCCCGGTAAGTTTTTAGAAGCCCAATCTATAAATATATTTATATCTTCTACATTTTCAGCAGTCATAGAAGCTATAATTTTATTAGCTGTACTAGACTCATCCTCTATACGCTTTAATAAAGCAATAACTTCAGGATCCTTTTTTGCTTCTTTAAGTTTTTGTTTTTCTGTTAAAGATTCGTCAGCTTTTATTACAGCCCTTCTTGCTTCTAACTTATCATAAAGAATTTGTAAAGAAGATTGGGTGATTACTTCAGACCCTGTTGGAATTGCAACTCCTTCTGCATCTGTAAAACGTTCAGTTGGAGTAAACGTTCCTGAAGTAGTAATTTCCTCTATATCTCCAACTGCTTGTGATTCAGAGGAGTCAGTAAACAAACGCATAATATTAGCATTTGATACATTTTTTGCAACATTAGTTTCTGTTCTTTCTATTACTTCAACTGCAGAAGCTTCTCTACTAAAGTGCATTCTAAAGTTTTCAAGAGATAGTATAACCCCTGTTTCTGCTTCCGCTTGATCTTTATTAAATTTATCTAATAACATTTGTGTTATCTGACCATTAGATAAATCCACATTTGTTAATATATCCTTCTTTATTGATGTAGTACTCATCTTCTTACCATTCTTCATAGTACCACGAAACAATTGCAATTCAATTGCACCCCAAGGGGCTATATCTAAATATATATTATATTTAGCTTCCCCTTTTTTAACGAGGTTTGGGTCTGTAGAAATAAATACTTGAGAATTATTTGCTCCCTTCCACTCATTTAAATTATTTAAATCCTTAGAATCTCGTAGTAGTCTATCTTTGCCAGAGGGTATTTGTGTAAGTACTTCTTTAGCTTTTCCTATTACTTCAGTAAACAGATCATTTGTATTTATTTGCCCAGCCACAAGATTAACTAAAACATATTTACCATTAGGTTGTAAAACTACAGCAACATTACCTGCTGTTCCAGAAATCATACTATCCCAAAGATTTTGATTTTTTAATCCATTCTCTACATTATCTCTTAAAGTGTCTCTAGCACCACCCTCAAGGTTAGTAACAAATCTAGGTGTTCTATTATCTCCTCTTTTTTCTAATATAAAAATACCAAAGTTACCTGCTTCATCAGCAAATTGATAATCTAATTCATTAAGTTGTCTAGTACTATCGTTATCGTAGTTTGTTGCACCAGGTTGCATATTAAAAGAAATACCTTTTGGTAAAGAAATAAGATCCATTTCAACTGATTGGCCAAGTGCTTGACCTTTCATTCTTTTATCTAATTCAATTAATAAAACTTCGTTCATAGCAAAGTTCTTTTTAGCTAAACCTAATTTTTCTTTTCCGCTGAGTTCTTTTTTTCCAGCAGGAAAAACTATTAAATTACTAAGTTCTTTTTCTGTAAAGTCTTTTGGATTAATTGGGTTGTTTGGATCCACCCCAAAAGCAAAACCATCTACATTAATAAAGGCAAACACCCCATCCTTACTATCAGAGATTTTAATATCACGCAGTTTTAATACTGCATCAACTTTTGCTTGTGTATCTTCATTAGCACTATTAATTTTAAAACCAATTTTATATTTTGATTGTAGTCTTTCTATAAGTGGGTTAGCTTCATTTTCATCATCACGTAAATCTACATACTTTCCTTTTTGAAGTGGTGCACCTTCTCTTTCAAGTGTGACAAACATCTTCAATTCTTTTATTTCTTCAGCAGTTAAAACTGAAAGTATGGCATTATATCTAGCTCTAGCTTCTTTGTTTGTTTCTCTATTTGAATCATTCTCTTCCCCGTTTCTATATGGATATGTTTCTACTATATCATTAACGTTTAGTCTAGAAACACTATCTGCTAAGTCTGTTAAAGTTAATTCTTGTAATCTAAAGTAATCTTTAAACTCACCCTCTTTAGGATAAAGCGTAGTACCATCTTTATCAATAGGGGATAACATTAACGGAAGTCCTCTTTGAACTATTGAATCACTATTGCTTTGAACTTGATACCCAAGTCCAGTTTTTTTATTATATACAATATCTCCAAAATTTAAATCTACCCCATCATATACAAAGCTTTCTGGGACACCAAATTCTTTTTCTAATAACTCTAATACTTTATTGGCATCTTCTATGTTGTCAAGACCCGGTATATATTCATTTTCAGGATTAGGAGAAATAAGTTTAATGTATTCTAATAAAAGATCATCACTTATTTGTTCTTTTGTTTCTGAATCTATTATTAAAAATGTATCGCTTTCATTTCCTGCAGAATCAGAATTTACTTCTTTAATAATCGTATAGTTTTTTTCTGATCTGATAACAGGTGCACCATCTATAGTTTCACCTACTTTTTCAATTTGCCCAGTGATGTCTGAACGAAGCACTTCTAATTTAATTAGAACATCTTCAAATAAATCATTTGTTCTACCCTCATTAGTTCCCAACCACTTAATGAATTCAACATCATTTGCTATTTGGCTTTCAGTTAATTGATCTTTTTCTTGTGAATAAAGTGTTTTATGATCAGCAACAAATATTGCTCTAGCCAAATTATAAGCTTTTCTAAAGTTTCTTCCTTGTTCAGTATTAACAAAAGCTTGATATGTTACTGGTACTGACTTGCTTATAGCTTGACCACGTAAATATTTCTTATATACAGCCTGAAGTCTTTCATTATATAATGCTGAATCAGAAGAGATAAGATCTTCCTCTACCCCCATCTCTTCCAGCATAGAATTTACTTCTTGTCTGTTTTCTTTATTTAAATCAGTCTCAGTTTTTCCTTCTTGTTCTTTTTGTTTTTTCCTAGTATTTTGTGTAGACTCGTATGCACCAACCAAGTTCATAATCACCTCATACTTTTGAGGTTGTACCATTTTACTAACGGGACCTTCTTCATTACTAAACACACCCGGCAATCTTAAGATAGTGGCCTCACCTGTTTCTAAAAATATCTCAACAAATTGTGGATTAAGATAAACATCTTCTTCTGCTATAGCATTTAAGAGAGCATTCTTTTTATTGACTTCAAGATACTCAACCATCATTCTTTCAAACTCAGCCTTATTATTTTTAAATTGACCTTTTCCTATCTCAATCGTTCTATCAACTATTTCATCAAATCTTTTAGGATTGTTTAAATATTCAATAGTTTTATAATATGTTTTAGCTCTTCCTTTTAAAGCTCCATAATCAACTATTTTTTCTAAAGCTGAATCTATAACTGCTTGATTAGCAAAAGTGCCTTCTGCACCTGCCAAATCCCTTATATAAGTATTAAAGACACCTCTGAGTTTACTCTTAGCAATTCTACTTTTTCTAAAGACCCCTTTTTGAGTTAGGTTTTTCTTATCTGTTACAACATCTTTAAAGTCTGCTAATGATTTAACTCTACTTTCTTTTTTCTTAATTTCTTTTGCGTTCTTTTGTTTATCTGGAGTAAGATTGGCAATTTCTTGGATTAATAAATCTATTTCTTTTTGTATACTATCAGGATCTAATAGAACTGTTATATCACTAGCAGCCATACCTTTAAATATAGGATCTGATGAAAGCTGGGTATGTATTTCGTTATATCTTTCTTGAGCTTTTTCAAATCCATCATTGGTAAACATATAAAGAAAAGTTGCATGTTGCCAAGCATTTTGTTTTATAACTTCACCTTGCCATTTTCTACTTGGTTTAGTGTATTGAGAAGGATCAAAAGGGTTGGGGTATCTATCTTTAAGTTCATTATACTTATCTTCAGTTTTATTTATCTGAGTAACCATATCCGCAAACTCTTTTCTTAGTTTACCGTTCTTAATATCCTTTCCTCTGGTTGGAAATGCTTCAGCTAAAGCTTCATCACTTAAGTTTTGAAAATCAATGAATTGAGTCTCATATTCTTGAATGCCTCCAGTTTCTAAAATGCTAAATATTTGACTAAACTTAGCCTCATCATCTATATCTTTAGATCCAAACTCATCATTCTCGTATACAGATGCAGTTTTCTCATCTTTTAATTCCTTTTGCATATGGAAGTTAAGATTCACAGGATCAAATAAAGCTTTTGGATCATCAATATTAGAATTCCAAGCTGCATTACGATGATCTATTGCGGCATTTATATAGTCGTCCTCTCTTTTATTTTGCTCAGCAATATCATCTTTCATTTCTTGAGTTCCCCACTTTCCTTTAGCTTTATTATAAATAGCAGGTAATCCTTGGAAAAATAATTTTTGTGGACCTTGTACAACACCACCCATTAAAAAACCAGACATGAATGTTTCAAATCCTTGAGAACTAAATTGTTCTCCAATTCCTTCACTTACAGATTCTCTATGAAGAGCAATCCCACCAGCCAATGGATCTTTCATTATAGATGAAAAATAATTATTGACTCCTGAAGAAATAGCTTCTTGAGAAACTTCTTGTAAACCTTCTGCAAAATTTGCTGAAAAATATCTTAAGCTAGCTCCTGCAAGTGCTTTAGTACCACCCTTTACACTTACATTTTTTGCTCTATTCCATAAACCTGACATCCCCGTACCCGCATCCTCAAAAACTCCTTCTCCGGCTTTTGTTCGTGAACCAAGTTTTTGACTCATATCCATCCCCGCTCTACGTGGTGCTCCAGATTTAGTACTGGCTCTGGACATCTTCATCATTCGTTTACCTATACCAGTGAGGTTATGATTAACCATTCTCGCAAATGATTTATTAAACCCACCAAATGCAGTACCCAATACAAGTTGATTAGATAAGAAAATTAAAGGCGCATTTCTTAAAAGAGTATTCATACTTGCTGAAGATGCATTCTTTACTATAACATTCATCTGTTCAGCTGTTACTTCTCTGCCATAATTCTTTTTTAATTGGATTTGTATGTTGTCTCTTATTCTTTCATTATATACTAAACCTGCTTCAAGTTTAGATTCAGATAACGCATAATTAAAAGATCGTAAATCTCTATAAAACCCACCAAATTTTTGAGCACTTTTTGCTAAATTGCTTAAGTTAGCGGCACCTTGCTGAGCAGTTTTAATATTTCTAATTGCTGCTGTAGTTTCAGGAAAAAATATTTTACCTGTAAACTGTCTTCCACTATTAGCTGCGGTAAAAAAGTCTTTAGCTTTTTCAGCATTTCTCAACTGACCCACCATACTTCTAGTATATTTAAATCCTTGATTTAATGCTCTACCAGCCATAGTCCCCCTCATTATTCTAGCAGGAATTGATGCTAATGAAGCCGCTAACGCTGCATCAGATGCAGGATTTAAACCACCCTGTGCAGCAGCAGCTCCAAATAATATTACCTCTTCCAATGCTATACTACTTATAATACCAAAGGTATATCCAGAGTTTAACAGAAGATTATTAGCCGAACCCTTCCAGCCAGGGGTATTAGAATTACCAATCATCATTGCATCTTCAAATTCTCTAGCAGATTCTAAATCTGGAGCACCTGGATTGCCACTAAATATATCACCTAAAGATCTATAACTACTCATAAATCCAGTACCAACTAAACCCAAAAATTGATCCCACGTTCTAGCACGAACATCCGATCCTGTAGAATTAGTGTTATAATATTCTTCTGTATTAGCGTATGGAGAAAATCCTAATCTTGCATACTGAGGATGGTTATAGTAACGCATAAAACTACTTTGCCTAATGCCAGAAACTATTGGTTGCACTATTCCTTGTCCGGGAGCTGCAGGAGTATTTACTTCTATTAATCCTGCACCTAATGCATCTTCCATTGATCTCTCAAATGAATTAGGAACATCTGCACTTGGGGGAAGACTTTGTAATACTGGATCAAATGTATCTGCAGAAACAGAAGGTCTAGACACAGCCATGTTAGCCATAGCTTCTATTCCATATTTATCTATATCTGCTTTAGCCCAATCAATTTGTTCTGCTTCTGCAGGATCCATATTGCTTATATACTGATCATACTCAGGAGTATTAAACATTTCTTCAATGGGTATATAAGGTTGTGCCTTATCTATAACCACAGGAGAAGTTTGAGTTTTTTTAATACTCTGCTCTAAACTTGTATTTTCCAATTGCTTATCCATCTACGGGTAGTAATTTATTTATTTTTATTGCGGTTCAGATCATTTTTCTTTGCCAAAGCATTTTCCAAACCTTTTTGTGCAAAAATCTCTTCAGCATTCATTTTTTGATTTTGCAATATTTCCCCTAAAGATTTTGTTTTTGATGTAGTAGGGATATTCCAAGTGCGTACTGGGGACGTAATATACGAACCACCTGGTTGATACATTCTATATTGATAATTTAAAACATATTGTTGATCAGATATTCTTTGAATAGTATAATTACCGGTATTATCACCAAGGCTATCTTGTGGATATGTAGTTACTGATTGTGTAGGACTAGCCATAATTTCTGAAACAAGTGGACTACCCCAATTCATTTGATCTTTACGTGGACTTACATCAGCTGTTTGATCAAATAATATTGTAATACCTGTCCCACTTGAAAATAAATCTATATTATCTTTACTTAATCCAGCATATTGCTTATCAGAATCAGCCGCACCCCCCTTTACTTGACTAGCTAAATACCCATCAGGTAACACAACATTATATCCAGCAGTAGTTACTTCACCTTCTTCATTTCTTCCAAATACAGGAGAATAAGAAATTTGTGCTCTTGCTAATTGTGCCAAAGAATTAGATGATTTATCATTACCCACTGTTGATGTTACATCTGATATCCAATTTTGAATAGTCTCTTGAGCTATAGAATTATTTTCACTCCAATCTGCATCCATTAAGTCTCCAGCAAGATATGTTGGTGTTTGACCATTACTACGCATGCTATTTATTTGATTAATTACTTGAGCAGCTAAAGCTCTTCCTTCACCACTCTTAACTTTAGGATCAAAATTACCTGTGTATGTTGGATTAGTGTCTAGATCACCAGGTGTATTATTTCTTCCTAAAGTAATGCTTTTAAATGTAGATGTAGGTATTTCACCGCTATTTCCAGTAAGACCCATATTGAGTGCTTTATAAAGTTTATCATATACTTCTCCTGCTTCAGATTTAACAGCTCTTTCATCTACTACCATTTTGTAACTACCATCCGGGTTATGGTCATATACTTTCACAAAATGACCGGGTCTACCAGATGCAACCATGCTGAATGATTCCGTAAGG
>TARA_R110002167_G_scaffold359075_3_pt1 | contig 19601 bp, 16 predicted proteins | sample TARA_R110002167 | Tara Oceans TARA_R110002167 (sample SAMEA4398238) | marine metagenome | biome: Polar Biome; feature: [MES] marine water layer (ENVO:01000295) within the mesopelagic zone...; material: water (ENVO:00002006), including particulate matter (ENVO:01000060) such... | reverse complement strand
GTGATTCTCGCTCGCTCGGACACAGAGGCGTGGATTGAGGCAACCAAGGGCAGGGTCTATGATTTCACCAAAACAGCAGACAGGCACTATACTTTCACCCAAACGGGCGGTGATGTTGATATGGAGGCATATGTTCGGGATGAAATGGATGATTGGACACGCAAACGGGGGTCTCTCTCAGGGGGTAATCCTACCAAATCTTGGTTGGGCACTCCTCAAAATCTTCTGAAAAACATTAATGCTAATAGGTATAAGCAAATTGACTGGGATATGGCAGAACGCATCGCACACCAAAAAGCAGTCAAATCCAAAAAAGCACTACCGAAAACCGCTAAGGCAAAAGTTAATCAGAATGATAAACGCAAATTGGCAACAATGAAAAAGAATGCCTGTAAAATCCTACCAACTTTCATTGATAATCATCTCACAAAGATTCAGAATTTACACGCTGAATCTGAATGGTTAAAAATGGAGTCTGACTGGATGGAGGGATTTACTGGACTTTTGCCTGACAATTATGGTGATAATCATATCGCATCCACTCGCAATTCAGATGGTAAGAAATGGTATTCAGGTCAGAAAAGGGTAAAAGTCAAACAGATTATGGATGGCAACCGAATCCATAAAGCACATATCAAACTCGCATTCGCAAAAAAAGAAAAACTCAAACTCGTTAGATACGCAACAAAGCACTTAGAAAGGTTCCCTCCTCACAAAAAACTCAAAAATACTCGCACACTTCCACTCACTTCCCCATACTAAAAAATCCCTAAATAATCCCCAAAAATATAGTAGAATAGATAGTTTTTTTTACTCGCTCGCTCGTTTTAGAGATTTGGGACTTTTGGTAGGGACTACTGGGTAAGGGTGGGAAATCCAAAATCTCAGGTAGATTAGATATACTACACTAAAATACAAGCACTCGCTCGCTCTCTCAAAAACTCTCAAAACTCTCAAAAACTCGCTCGCTCGTAAAAATGGGTCGCAATAAGGCACTGAATAAAATGCGTAAGCAGGGTATCGCTAAGGGGGATATGAAAGATTTGGGGCAAGGTCGTATCGCAGTCTTTGTCCGACACGAAAATGATGAACTTATGTCAGCATTTGAGTCAGGCGGGATGGGGCACGTTGAGGCACATCACGAAGGTCGGACAGGTAAGGATTCTGTTAATCGTAAGCACGGATGTGAGTCTGAAAGTAGAAAACTATTACGCTTAAAACTCAAAAACAAAATGTTAGAAAAACGCTCTACACGTATGGGTAATCAAATGGCACAGGAGTTTGGCACAGGTGAAGTCATTAATACTACTGATACTATGGACTGGCAATCAAAACTGCGTATAAACCAAGTAGTTAGCGGTATTCAGCAGGGGGTTACAATTAAAGGTGTAGCAGACCCGATACACACACTCAAACGGGAGGACATATTAAACCCTATTACATTAAAACAACATTTGATTGCTAATCATATTATGGGTGAAGGGCAATAGTTAAGGTTCTGTTTTAGGGGTAAATAAATAATAGATAGTTAGTTTTTTTATGTCTCAAAACAGAACCTAAACATTCTTGGGACTTCTATATGGGTCTATATGTCTCAGGTAGGAAATCTAAAATCTCAGGTAGATTAGATGTATCATACAAACCAAACACCAACTCAAAACAACTCAAAACAACTCAAAAATGTCTCTATCCCAATATCAATCAACTTTTGGTGATTTTGCCACGTGGCAGGATAGATGGTGTCTAACTGCTGATAATGTCCCCAAGGAGTTTCATATTGAGTTGTCTAATGAAAGAAAAGCAGAAATTAAACAACTGAAAGACCACATAGACGAAATGGAGGATTCGGTGTTGGATGCCAATGAAAGTTTTACCCTCCAACAACAGAGCAATTGCCTATGGTTTAAGGGCGAACCTATGTGTGATGCTGAAACTGGTGATGAAATCACTATGGACACATATGTTAAATATGTTAAATCATTTCACGGACCACCCACCAAGAAATCCTGTGCTGAAATAGAAAATGTTAAACTGAAAATAGAACTTGCTAAACTCAAAGCAGAAAATGAGAAACTCAGGTCTGCTGATATATCAGGGGCGTGTGATAGTGAAAGTGATGAAGAAGTAGCGTGTGATTTCTGTGATAAACCAAGAAAACACTTGGTCAAACGGGATGCTGGATATGATGAATGGACTTGTGAAGAATGCTATAAAGAACAATACGCAGAAGAAGTTAAAGAAGTAGCAGTAGGTGAAGGTGATGTAGGATGGGAGAAGTATTAAGTTAATCATTAGTTAAGGTTCTGTTTTAAAGGTTTAATGTAGATAGGTAGTATTTTTTTATGTCTCCAAAACAGAACCTAAACACTCTTGGGACTTTTAGAGGGGACTCCTCTATTAAGATGGGAAATTTAAAATTATATATAAGAAAGATACACCACTTAAACAAACAACACTACTCTATATAAATGTCTCAAACCGCCACTCACCTTTCTGAAATGATGGATATGATGATGAAAATGAATGAGGATATGAGTGACTTTGCGGGTGCTGACTTGATGTCGGACCACGCATACAATCAACTCTCTATGCTCCAAAAAGAACAAGTAGTCAAGGTTAAACGTATGTTTAATCATATAGATACACTTTTAAAATCTACTCACTTTGTAAAACACGTAGCATCCGTAGATAGACCCCTACGTAAAAAACGTATGAATGAAACTGAGAAACGAGAACACGCTATGGCACACCCCGAACTATATGAAATCTGTCCGTGCTGTGATTCACTATTCACGAATAAATTTAATTTACAAAGACATAGAACAAAAACTCTCAAATGTGGTGTAATTAAGCAGTCTAAGAAAGGTGCTATTGTAGATGGTAATCACAGGTCTCCTGTATTCATATCGGGATACATTACTGAACATATGAATGATGCTGATTCAGATGAAGAAATCCAAACTATCATAGAAGATGAAAATGCTGGATATACTATGAATGATGATGCTGGTAGTTAAGGTTCTGTTTTAAGACATTAAAGTAAATAAGTAGTAATAAATAAAAACCTCCAAAACAAAACCTTAAAACATTCTTGGGACTTTTGGAGGGGTGTATGTTTTTTATGTCGGAAACTTAAAAATAATTATACTTAAAAATAATTATATCTAAGTAATATATAATGAGTGAGAATTACAGCGTTGAGAAATTTATAGGTATTTTCACCGAAAAATATGGTGATAATATTTATAGAAAGATTGACGTGTTCCGTGATAAAAATGGTGTAAAACAAACCAAATGTGCTCATAGTCAATGGACACGTGAGCAGATTTCAGAGAATCAAGGCACAGGAAATACGTTTGATTTATACCTTAAACATATGACCGATGCTGATGGACAATTGACCTGTGTTGATTTTGATAATAAAAGATATACTCAGCACCCTCTCTATGATAGGTTGAGGTCAGCAGGTGCCATAGAAACAAAATCAAAGAAAGGCGGTCATTTGTATATCGCAATCAAAAATCTACCTGAATATTCTAATGCTGTTAATGTAGCAATAGATGATAAACACCATCAAGAAATAGACTTAATCTCACGCTCTATTAATATGTGGGAAACTCCTAATGGAGGTCATTGGGAGTTTTGTAGAGGTAGTGAAATTCCATCCTTTGATTGGGATGATATTAAAATATATTTTAATGTGCCTAAAATGAATATTAAAGGTGAGAAGAAAGTTAAACCTTTGGTCTCATCTATATCCACTAATTCTATTTCTGAAAATCTAAAACGTATAACTAAGTGCTCAGATATACAATTCCAATCTTATCTTGACCGACTCAAAAATAGATATGGATATGATGATTTCATAAAAATAGGTGCTATATGTCATACCAACTTTGAGGGTAATTCTCAGGGTTTCGGTGTATGGTTACAATGGGTTAATAAAGATACAACTGAACACGATTCTGACAGGGGGCACGTCGCCCTTGCGTCCAAATATGAAGGGTTTAGTGGTTATACAGGTCAGGTTGCCGATTGGAGAGCACTAAAAAAAATGGCAGATACTGACACACCTACAAATCCATATGAAGAACTTTATAAAGAAGGTGGGACAGATGCTATCATATATGAACTTAATACAGGTGAAAAGTTTGGCACTAAGATTGGTTATAATCAACTGACTTCTGAGTTCATTATCCAAACTCCCGCTGGATGGCATCTAAAAAGTGATAGACAGGCAATCATTCACTTTGAGAATTACAATTTCACAATAGAGGTAGAAGAAGTTGTGAAAGTATTATCTCCTCTTAAAATATGGAGGCAAGCAGTTAATCGTAATACATATACAGAAATAGTGTATGACCCATCCAATCAAGAAACAGGTGCGTTTAACATATGGAGGGGTTATCCTATTACAAAAGATATAGCAGAGAAATATGATGTATCTCTTGCTCAACCCATCTTAGACCATCTATTTACTATATGGGCAGATGGCAACCAAGAAAGATATGAATATATGTTAAATTGGTTTGCTCACAAATTACAACGCCCCTATAAGAAAATGGCAGTCACTATCTGTTTAAATTCAGGTGAAGGTGCTGGTAAAAATGTAATATTAAATCATTTTGAGCAGATAATGGGTTGTAACTATGATAGTGTATCATCTGCTAAATCTATATTAGGTGATTTTAATGCTGTCTTAGAAGGTAAAACTCTTTTAAATTTTGATGAAGTTACATATGGCGGTAATCACGAAAAAAACAATCAAATGAAAGCACTGATTAGTGAAGACTTTGTTCATATTAATAAAAAGAATAAAGAAGCATATAGGATTAGGTCTATGGCAGACTTCATTATTACCACTAATGAAGATTACTTTATTGGAGTCACGGGTGATTCACGAAGATATTGTCCTATGGCACTTAATAGAAGGTGGGAAGGTGTCCAAACAGATGAATCATATGAATATTTTAAAAAGATAATGGATGCTCCTCCCGAAGCATTTGCTAACTTTCTATATAATCGGGATATTAGTGAGTTTAATCCCCGTAAATTTAGCAAAACAAATCTCTTTCAGCAACAAGTAGAAAAGAGTTATACATCAACTATTAGATGGTTATATGAAACCTTAGAAAGCGGTCATATTTCATCGCAATTGGGTAATAGAATTTTAAAATGGGATACTGAAATAGTAAATGAAGAAGATGAGTCGGCACACGCAGATAAAATGTATGAAACATATGGTTCTACACATACAGATGACTATATGAAACTTAAATTCCAGCATAAAGGTGTAAATTATATGCGTATGAGTAAATTATATGAAGTCTATTCCCGTGCTCGGATGGGTTGTTATAGCAAAACTCAAACAGACCAAGTGTTTAAACAAACTCTTGCTGATGTATTTGGTAAAGAATATAAAATTAAATCACATCCACAATTAGGCATATGTGCTGAATTACCTAACTTACAACGGGCACGTGAATTATTTAATGTTTGGGCAAAGTGGGATTATAAATGGGGTAAAATCGGCGGTGATTTTGAGGATTTAGATGAAGTTACTTTTGATAATGATTGGTAACCGAAGGATGCTTTGCTAAATAATTAAAAAATAAATGATAGTTAAATATATTATATGATATACAATATAGTTAGATGGAAGAATATAGTGAAGAAATTAGACAAATGTGTAACAAATACGGAGTCCCCTCCCTTTTTAATGAAATCGCTCAATTACTCGGTTTGGAGGAGGATTACTCAACTGAGAGCGAATGTGAAAGTAGTAGTTCAGAAAGTGATGAAGATGTAGTAGATGAGACATTGACTATACAGAAACAAGGTAATTTTTTATCAATCACATAGTGATAAATGACATAGGCGTTCGTGTATGTATTTCTCAAAACACGCTTTCGCCTTAGAGGTATGTGCTTTTATATATGTTTTACCCCGTATCGTTTTTTTATATCTAAATAAATTGCCTTCCATTAGTATATTAGAAACACCTGACTTACCTACTGGATAACGTCTATTTTCACATTGTTCATCCCAGTCTGCCCATCTAAGATTTTCTAAACGATTATCACGTCTATCCCTATTTATATGGTCTATTGTCTGTTTATTTTCAGGATTTGGTATGAATGTTAATGCTAACAATTTAGCAATTGTATATGAATGAGATTTACCATACTTACTTAATTGGACAACATCATATCCACTATTGTTTAGAAATATCTTCATAAATATTTGTCTTTTAATACTAAATACTTCACCAGTGTGTTCATCAATGGTGTAAGCGGGGTAATTATGTATAAGAGTCATACATCTTAATATAACGTTATTTTTAAGTAGTTAAAATACTTAAAAATATACTCTCGTATATATACAGAACTGAAAAACTATGTCTATTAACGACTATTCATCCGAAGAATTACAACAAATCTTAGACCGCCACGAACAACAAGTAGAATATAAAAAACAATGGAAACGAGACCACCCTTCTACCCCTTTTCAGAGGCAACAATATAATAAAAGACACTATGAAAATCGTAAGAACAGGTCTGATTATAGAGAACGTCAAAATAAATACTATGAAAATAATAAAGAGAAAAAACTACACGCAAGTCGTCATTACTATTATAAAAGAACAAATAATCTAAATAAATTAAAAGAAAAATACCCTGAAACTTATAATCTATTCTATAATACAAATGTCATTAGCGGACTTCACGATTGACCAAATGGCGGGTGCCTTAGCATTAACCTTAGGGAGTATAGGTGGTCTATGTCTCATATTATTTAAAAGCAGATGTGAAAAGATTACCATTTGCTTTGGTCTTTGGAGTTGTAATAGAAAAGTGAGTGAAGAGGATGGCGAGGTCGTGGGAACCAATGAAGAGACTAAACCAGTCACTCGCTCGGATACGAGGAAAGCAGAAGCACTCTTACCCGATTTAACCGCAAGTGCTCCTCTGTCTATTGCTCCACCAGTCGCTCCTTAATCATCTGAATCTATATCATCCAATTTTCCCATTTCATCTTCACTGGATTCTTCTATTGGTTCTTCTATTGGTTCTTCTTCTGTTTTATTTTGTTCTGCTATTTCTTCCTCTGTATAATCTCTGACTATAAATCTCCATTTACCTGTGATTACACCATTCATTACCTTAGTCATTTTATTTATTTCTTTTTGACTTACACCCATTTTATCCATATCATTTTCTATCTTTGCTATATCTGTCTCGTCTAATTGTAACTCAAAGGCGGGACCTTTGTCTTCTATTGGATTTAAAAGTTTTCCACTATATCTACTATTTTTTAAAAAGTAATCTCTAACCTCTTGATTAGAGGCATCGTCACCTACGCTGAATTTTTTTAGTTTTTTACCTTTCTTTTTATCTTTTAATACTATACCGAAGTTCTTCTTAGATGGTTCGTTATAGTAAAATTTAGGTCTGATTCTACCCGTAAGACGTGTAGATTCATCCCACTTCCCCGACTTCTGATATTCTGAGTTTTTATCATTAAAAGGTAAAGTGACTGACTCATTATCTCGCCACGAATATTTAGATACATTATCAGGTTTTCTTAATCTTTTATCTGTTGGATTTTTAGGTGGTAGATAAGGAGGTTTCTCACCTACTTCGGATGCCACATCTTCTAATATCACTCTCATTGGAGGTTGTTCTTGATGTGCGTATTCTTTTGCTTCTTTACTTGTAAAAATGATAGTCATTATACCACCCACTCCTTCTCTGACTTGTAATGACCTTCCCATTTCGTGTCGTTGGTTTTTATCCTCAGCATCACCCATCATTGAGAATTTTTCAGAACCTACATATCCCATCTGAACATTTGTATAATCTTTGGGTTTAGGTTTTCCATATATATTATATCCCCCTACAATATGACCACGTAACCAATCCGATGGATATTCATTTGATACAATACCCGATTGGAACATAACAATATCCTTATCAGAACCTACTGGGTCTTGGAATGACCCGATGAGTCCCGATGCGGTATCTCCATCTGTTCTCCCATCACTTGTTCTATAAAAAACGTGTTCAGCAGGTGTCTTAGATATTTCACCATCATCACCAATAAAATCAACTTCTATATCAGGAAATTCATCTATATATTCTTCTATAAATTTAATATTAGGTGCTCTTGGTTCTGTTATAAGAGGGGTCATTGACTTCATAGAAGTTGTAGCAAAATCTTGTTTTGATACAGGTCTCCCAACCATATCATAAAATTTTAAATCACGATTGAGATAGTGGTCAAAATTTTGATTAAATAGATATTCATTCCCACCTTCTTCTGTGGGTTTAGGTTCATATCTATCAAATCCATATCTCCCAGTGTGTGTGGAAGCAGGACTTTGTTGGTATTCCATCCTATCAAGTGTTCTTTCGCTAAGTTTTGTTCTTGGGTGACCTTTTTTAAAATATCTACCCTCAGGTTTTCTCCTTTGGATTTCTCCTATACTTAGGTTTCCTTCGGGTTCATATTGATACTGAAAATCTAATCCTAAATGACTGGGTCTTCCCCGTCCTAAAATTTTAACCGCACTATCTCGCTCACCTACATCTTCGGGAACATAGAATAGATTTGCTACATCATCATTTCTCTCTAAATTATCTGTATAAAATCTTTGACCTAATTCTCTTAATTGTAATGTTCTTGTAGGGTCTTTCTTTTTCCATTCTTCTTCCCATTCTAAAAATCGCTCTTCCATATCAGTATAAGCACCATAACTACTTTCGGACATATCACCTATGAATCTTTTGGTTACTTTTCGTATAGTGTCAAATTCCACAACATCATCAAAGTCATCTTCCTCTGATTCTGTCTCATTAGAGTATCCCTGTATATCATTCGGGTTCCATTCCATTTCTTCCATTTGTAATCTTACATCTGTAAGAGAGGGTCTATGCCGTGAATTTTCAGTATGGGTATGAGACTTACCTAACGCAGTGGAATCCATAGTGGGATTATTGGATATAAATATAGGTTTTAATGATTTACAATATTTCAGTAGTATAGAATTGACTATATCTTCTTGTGTCTTACCTGTTCGTAAATAATATTTTCTATGTAAATCTACGAGTTCGTCGTGATATTTCGCATCTCCTAATTGAGTTCTATAATTTAGATGGTCTATTCTCATATTAATACCTGATGAAACTCCATATTGATGTCCATTTATTTCTACATATCTATGACCTCGTAGCATTAGGATTTGATTGTGAAATACATCTCTATCTAAATGTTTATCATCTAATTTAAAATTAGATTGAGTTAATACTGAATCCATATTCCATACAGGTTTTCCATATGACATAGTATATTTTAATTGACCGAGATATTCCATTCTATCTACATATTTGATGAATACGCATCCATAAGTTGTATCTATATGAACCATTATAGGAGGTAATTGTCTAATCCCTTCGGTTTGATTTTCCCCTAAAAAGAGTAATCCTGTCCCTCCTACACTTTGTGAGGCAGACGTGTCGTGTCCTGCTAAATTACCACCTTTGGAACCAATTGTCCATACCCAATCAGGGTCAGCACTTTTTTCTTCTTCATATCGTTTATTCTCTGAAAACCATAAATCATCATAGAGGACTCCATTTGGAGGAGCAGTTTTAGAGGAGACCTGAGTCTTTAATGTATCTAAACCTAACCAAGTAACATTCTCTATTTTTTTTAGAGTAGGTATTAGGGCATAAAATTGGTCTTTTCTACGTTCATATTTTCTTCCTAATTCTTTAAATTGCTCATCAGTAAGTTTATTCGTGCCTAAATTAGGCATTATCGCATCAGAACCCGTATTAAATGCTATTTTAAATTTAGTTGTCAAATATCTATTGGGTGATATAGTTGGGAGACCTGTATTATATAATAAATTACCTGCGGATGATTTATTGGCATCTGCCATTACACCTTCCCGTGTTGCTTGGGAGAATCCTTTGGAATAGTCACTCGTATATTCACGCTTCATCACAACTAAACCATATCCGTAGTTTCCATCAAATACATCTTTTTCATCATATCCCCACGTATTTGGGTCATCTCTTTTTGGAGGAGGTAATGGATAAATTCTATTTACACCTCCACCTGACATATCTATATTTGGATTCATATATGGATTTAGAGATTCTTCATCTGTAAATTTAGAGACACGATTAGGTCTTACGCCTCGGGAATGTAGGTAATATCCGTCGCCACGTCCAATCCCACTCTCATATGATTCATCGGTTCTTGGTTCATCTCTATTTTCAGGCACATATGTTTGTCCTCTGATTCGTTTATTAAAGTTTGGATAGGATATAGAACATAGTAGTAATCGTGGGTCATAGGAGGATTGTATGAATGTTCCTTCTCCTCTAAAAAGAGGGTCAGATTTAGTCGTATCATTAACTATGGATTGTCTCTTTGCTTCTATAACTGCTTGTATATCTACATTAACAGGTTTAGGTTTAGGAACAAATCCTTCTTTGGTTCTTGCTTTTGCTTTTTCTTTTTGGACATCTTGCTTACCATAGTAATCACGTTTCTTTTTGATTTTCTTTTTAATGGTATCTGTGCTATCACCTTGCGAAATAAACTTATTCACTTCATTTTGCTCCCATTCCCAATACGGAATACCATTCACAATTTTATCATCTAATTTTGCTTTTGTTTTCTTTTGCGGTTTCTGTATATCTATCCACTTTGCTGAATCTGACATTTGTATATACTATCTAATAAATTAAATCTAATAGTATGTTTTTTAAAAAGTCCCAAATATGTTAAGGTTTTGTTTTAAGGGTTAATAAATAAGAGAGGGGTAATAAAAAAAGTCTCTAAAACAGAACCTTAACATTAAGCAAGAGAATTGTAGATTGACTTTTCAGTTATTTTAATATGTATATAAATGTTCTTAGACATCCACCATCACCGAATCACCTTTAATCATAAGACGGCGTAGGTGTGCGATATAAATATTCCAGAGTTTATTCTTAACTGGGGGATTTGTAGAATCCTGATACTCAATCTGTAAATTGTAATCAGTAGTTGATAGGTCAGTTACTCCGTTCTGAATTCCGACCGCACGTCCTACACACCAATTCTGCTGGAATTTCTCAAAACTATGCGGATTAATTCCCGAAACTGAAAGTGCTTTTTCTAATTCTACTAAGGGTTGCTGAGCAATGGATGTGCGATTGCTGATTTTAGTAGTCTCTACTTTGCGAGATGGATTTAGTTTTCCATCATAGAAAAACTGGTAGGAAGTAATACCATCGGCAACTCCTACTAAACCAGTCCGCTCCGAATAGTTTGGATGATTACCCATTAACTTTTCATTCACACTTCCACCATATCCCTGATTATTACCTTCGTTGTGAGTGTGATACGTAAAAGTCTCACCTGCTACACTATTTTCTTCACCATTACCACACATAATCGCATCCCGAGTGGATAGAACAGAGGCATCCGTAGGAATACATAGAGTCGCTTTACAGCGTTTATTCATAATTGGAACCCGAATGTTTGCTACCCTATCATTCGCCAACTGAGAGTATTTGTAATTAGTAAATGAGAGAAAATCATAGTTGATAGTTCCACCCTGTTTCATAGCATCCATCATTTTAGAGGTGTAAGCACTTGGCATTTCTACCTTCTCTACTAAGAGTTCGCAGTTGGATATTTCATAGGTCGGTTCATAGGTAGTAGTGACAGCAACATCACCACATTTATTTGACATAGATACAGAATACATTGCCCATTGCCCACTCGCATCATTCGTATTTTGGCAGACCATTGCCGTGCTGGGACGACACGCTACATTTAGTGTAATTTCTATTAGCGGTCGGGTCCGAGTCGCACTTGTAGTGTCATTTGTTTTAATACTTTTAATAATAGGAACAATATCACCATCGGTGCCATCCTTCCAAGTCATATAACTATTCGGTCCTTCATTTGCTACACTTACAGCAGTATCAAGGAAGGAGAATGCTTCACCTACACAGAATGGAAAATGTTCAGCATCTAACATATTATTCGTTCTATCAATGAAAAAAGTATCAGAGACATCTCCTACTGCGGTTCCCCAATCACCCGTGCGAGCATCAAGTCCATCTATACTATGGAAACGAGGATTCGCTTCGGGTTGGAGATTCTTCATTACAGATGGGATTTGTCTAAATGGAATACGATTTTCACATAGCGTGACCTCTAAACGGAGACCCGATACGAGTAAATTGGGGAATACAACAGAAGAACCGAAAATACCGCTCATATGGAGGGGTAGAATAAGTTTTGCTGTGCGAAAACCAGTGTTAGACCCATCCGCATCAAATACTAATTCACTACCACTGACATTGGGAGTAAAAAATGGACTTGCGAGAGCACCATTACCTACACGCCTCTGATTACCAAATTCACCACGAACTCTGCTATCCCAAATACCACATCCTTCGGTAAGGGCACGTTTTTTACAGATGTTATCATTTTTATCATAGTCATATCGGAGAGCACCTAATACATTGACATCCTGTAATTCTTCTAAAAGTGGCATTTCCGCAGAATTTCCGTAAATACGAAGATGTTGGATAAGAACACTTCCTCCAAGTTGAGGGTCTAATTGGAGACGAGTAGGATGCTTACCCGCTGGTAGTTTAATTTTACAATCCAGTTGTAGAGTTGTATTGACTGGGTTAAAGTATTCTACTTGACCCGCTGGGATGGTGAAAATCATTCGCTGACCACCTGAATATGATAAACCATTTTCACTTGGAATGGATACTTTCGTCTGACTTACTGGGAGTTTGTCCTCGCTTGACCAAAATGTGGGTGTCGGCATCTTTTATGATAGAGACAGACATTTTATTTAATATACTATTTTCTTTTTTTTTTTCTTTTATAATATTCGGTGCCCACCCATTTAATACTGCTTTTTCACTCATAAAACCCCGCCATAAAACATATCCCTTAGGATGAATAGGAATTTTTTCTGAATATCCCATTGTAGAGTGTCCTCCAATATCCATACTACATTCCATATTTTAGTGTATATGTTTTATCTATATGTTTTCTTCCTATATGGTTTATCTTCTTTTTATCTTTATCTTTTGTTTTATCTTTTGTTTTTGTTGGTTCTTTATAATTCTCAAAAACTTTTTTAGGGTCTATCTTTTGATTTTGTTCTATCTGACTATCTACATCAAACACTTTACCTGTTGTCATTGGAAGAGGGTCAATTCCTAAATCAGTCATACCCATATTGTTATATGGATTCACATCAGTTTTTTTCATTTTAGTGCTCCTTTTGGAGACACGCTTGTGCTTCATATCCATATTACCCATCCTATCTGAGGTAAAACTACTCATTTATAAGGAAGGAATATTTTAAAAAAAAGGTCATTAAATTAAAATATAAGTTCTACTATAAATGTCATTACTAATTTGTGCCTCTCAACAGCAAAGATATAACTATAAAGAATCAGGAATCACTCGTCCATATAGTTTTAAAAACTATTTGGGGAATACGATGACTATTCCACCAAATTCGGAAGTAGCAGTTCAGTCAGTTAAAATTGATAGAAAAGGTAAATTTGAGATAGAAAAAAATGTGAATGATAGAGGGTTCATAATGTTCGGAGCAGAGTATGTAAATAGTGTAGCGGATACACCTGCCGAAGATTATATGGAAGAATACGTAACATCTTTACTACCTTTTATTATTCCTGAGGGAACATATAAAGCGGGTAATTATTTAGAAGCAGTTAGACACGCTATGAGGAAAGCAACTTCCTTTCATCCCGATTTAGAAGTAGGTGCTGTTGTTTATAATTATAAAGGAACCTCACAAACACCTGAATCTGTTTCGGTAGAAATCCAGCAAAGAGTATCTACGGGGACTCCTCGCACTGATATGGTAAAATTACAAACTCAAATGAAAACCCCTTATGGAGTCCTATTAGAAGACATAGGTGCTGATAAATCAGTTGCCTTAGTTCCAAAACTGGGTGGTGTTCCTACTTTTGATGGAATTGGATGGGATTCCACCACACACGAATGGTCGGGTAGAGATGAAGCGGGTGCGGGAGTCAATGTTGCTTTTTTCCCCGAAGTTGCTATGAGTTTTCAGGCAGGTAATTTTGCGTTTGATATACAGGGAACACCTGACCATAATTGGAGAGTTGGTCTTGTGAGAGACCAACGAGTAGGTGCTGTAACTAATGGAAAACACGCAGATGGCACTGATAAATATGTATCACTTAATGGATATCAGGGTTGTAATAACATCAATCAAGGTCTTCCTATTTCTTTTGATATCAATCCTGAAAATGACGTGACTACTGACCCAGCAAATTTAGGTAAAAGTGAAACATTTTTCTATGATTATCAAGTAGTCTCAAAAAGTATAACAACGTTAGGAGTCAAAACACACGAGTTACGTATCTACGCATCAGGTCAGTATGGTGATGGAACCGACCCTGCTTTTAGATTCGGTGGGTTAAACACTATCAATGAAGTAGAATATTGGAAGGATGCGGGTCAGACTCTGTTTGGTGCTGGTGCGTATGATTTGACTACAAATACATTAGGTCTCACTGCCTTAAATTTCGTATTCTCAGGACAGAGTGTTAGTTTAGAGGGAACCTTTACAGCAGGAGATTCGGCAATCGTTAGAAATAGACAGGATTCCGCATATAATTTCCCACCTGTAACCACATCTAAATATAGATTATATCCTAAACTTATTATCGGTAATATAACAGGTAAAAAGATTAAAATATTAGATTCATATGGGAGACATATCAATGATAATGAACACGGGGCACTCAATAGGAACTATGGTAATTCTTGGTTTGCTCTAAACAATGGAAGCAATGGGATAGTAGAATTTGGAGAGAGTGCTTCCTCCTCAGATTGTCGTATTGGAAATTGTATAGGAAGCACTATCATTACTGCTCCTCCTTTAAGAACTGCTGATACTAATAAATATATAGATTTTAAAGTCGGTCTTATCCTTGCTGAGGAAGATAAAGAATTAGCGTCCGAAAATAATTACATTCATCCGACTTGGATAACAGATGGAGCGTGTGCTCAGTCATCACTCGGATGGGAGGATTATCATTACTTTTTAGATGAAACAACTGGTTCTGCTGGGACTACGTGGGGTAGGAAATGGAGTGGGTCGGGAATGCCCGAAGGTCAAGCATATAGCAGTATATTCGTAGCGTGTCCTACATTAACACAAATGTCTCAGAATTTCGCACACGGAACTCCCTCTAAAATCATTTACCATATCCCTCAGTTTGATAATTCGGGGGCAAGCACTGGACCACTCTTCTTTGAGGCAAGTGAAAAGACATACCTACGATTAGGTAATAGCGAACCCATACAATTAGACCATTTAGAGTTAGAAATTAAGGATAGTAATGAGACTTTATGTGATGAATTAGAAGGTAATACTATCATTGTATTACATATACGATAGAGTTTCCTACTTTACACCGAAGGTTAAAAAAAGAAACTCTGTTTCTTTTTTAACACAAAACAACACAAAATAGCACTAAAATCAATAGATTTTTCACAAAAAAAAAAAGACTTTTACATTTAAAATAGTATATATAGTAAAAATGGCAAGTCTTCCCGAAGTAATAGTCCCACCCAATAGTGCTGATAATGATGAAGAAGAACCTATGTATGAAAAGAAACCTAAGGTAGATACACAGAGGATATTTAAATCTAAAAAAAACAAGTCGGGAATGACATCTAACGAAGAAAAACTATCTGAATTACGTGAAAAACCAAAACCTATTTATGACAACGATATGGAAGAGGTTAAGGTTTCGTTTTCAGACATTAAAAAAATAGTAGATAAAAATATAGAACCCTCTAAAACAGAACCTTTACAAGAAGTAATTGTGGATGTAGTAGAAGCAGAGGAGGAAACCCCCTCCCCTGTGGTTTCAGACACGGAACCAACACCAGTCCTCCAAAATGAGGAACCAACTAAACCAGTAAAAAAGAAGAGACAAATGAGTCAAAAACAATTAGACGCATTAGCAAGGGGGAGACAAAACTCATTAAAGAATAGACAAGCAAGAGCATCCACTAAAAAAGAAATTGTAGAATCAAAGGAGGTCTCAGCAGAGCAAATCAGACAGCAACCCGTATCTACCCCAGTATTCCAAAAACCTACTAACTATCTCACGAAGGCAGATGTAGAGGAAATATCCGTAGATGCCATTACGAAATATGATGCGATTAGGAAGAAGCGTAAGGCGGTCAAAAAAGAAGTAAAGGAAACTCATATAGCAGACCAGCAAACCACACAGCAAATCCAACGAGCACTCAATCCAAATGATATGGACTTTTATAGTTCGTGTTTTAATATTTCATATTAAATATAAATTTATATCTATATATATAATGGATAAAACAAAATCTAATCATCAGAATGATACGAATGAAAGACGTGTAAAGAAACTCAAAGATGAGGAAGATGCTAAAAAACCTAAAAAAGAAACAAAAGATATGTTTAAAGAAGTCAAAGATGCTCCCGAAGTTCTACCTGTTCAGGACCCCGATGAAGAAGATACGTGGGGAGAAGATATCCATCCTCACTTACCAGCGGTAGGTGGATTTGGAGGAGGTTCCCTAACTCTTCTCATTGGAGCAGTAAAAACAGGTAAATCTACACTTTTGAGCAACCTCTTCTTAAACGATAATTTCTATGGGCAAGACCTATTTGACTATGTAAAAATTATGAGCAATACAATATCAAATGATATTACAAGTCGCTATATGAAGGAAGCATATGATGTAGATGATGAATATGATGATGCTATTATACACGGAATATTAGAAAATCAAAAAAAATATGAAAAATCGGAACAACCTAAAATTGCTCTCATATGTGACGATTTACTGGGGTCTGTGCCTCGCTCAGGATTACTATGGAAACTTTGCTCGCGTTACCGCCACTATAATATCCGAAGTTTATGTATAAGTTCGCAAAATTACAAAATGGTTAATAATATCGCAAGGCAAAATTGTCAAAACTTGATTATCACATCCCCTTTCCCTAACTACAAAGAGATGCTCAAAATTGCGGAGGAATTCGGTGATGTAGTGGGTGGTCAAAAACAATTTCTAATGATATATAAATATGCGACTCCAAATAGATACGACTTTCTCCATATGGATTTACAGAGTAACCCAGTTAAATGCTATGCTAATTTTAAAACACTTATAGCAGAAGGACAAACCTTACTCTTTGATGCGGGTGGTGTAGATTTATCTGAGTTTGATGAATCCGCAAATTCACTGAAACAAAAAGTAAAAGAGGGTGCCGAAGAAAGTAAAGAAGACATTTAATAAAATTTTATAACTCAATTTTTAATATTTCATTTAGTATAAATGGACTCATATGGAATACATCAAGCACAATTACAAGGTAATTCATCTGCGGGATATGTAAATAGATACAATGATAAACTCAAAGCACACCAACAGGGAGCGTTAAAAGATTACCAAGATTCTCAGAAAAGTATGAAATCAGGTAAAGATATGCTCAATGAGAAAATGGGAGCAATGACTGGATTTGATGCTATTAATGGTATGACAGGTGCGTATCAATCTTATAAAGCAGTTCAGAAATATGGAGGTGTAGGTAATGCCTTAATGAAAAATACATCCGCAAATCTACATCAATTATCAGGAGGAAAGATAGGCACATTCGCTCAGGGTCCGAATGAAGCACAGACCCGAAATGCTCTCAATATGACAGCATCAAAAACAAAACAAACGTCGGGTGGAGCACGGGCAGTCACACAAGCACAAGCAAAAGATAGAGCATTAGGAACAGGATGGGAAAAGGAGGGAGCACAAAGTGACCCTCTAAAATCATCTGCTCAAATTGGTAGTGATGCTAAGATAGGGGCGACAAATGAAGGATTAAATACAGAGGGTAAAATCCTTAAAAAGGGATTAACAACCGCAGGAGTAGATAGTGATGTAGCACACGTAATAGGACAGAGTGCGGGAGGAGTTATAGGTGGAGTAGAACTCGCATCTACTATAAACACAGATTTTGGAAGTGATAAACAATTTTCCAAAGATAATACAGAGCAAAAGATAGGTCAAGGTTTTGATATGGCGGGTGATGTTTTATCTATGGCATCTACTTTTGTTCCTGAATTAGCACCCGTATCTGCTGTTGTGGGAGGCATTGGAGCGTTATTTGATTTAGAGGGAGGAGATAAAGCAGAGGCAAAGAAATCAACCGCATCTACTCAAAAATTTAATGTAGATAGTGGTGGGTCTATGAAAACAGCAGTTCAGCAAAAACAAACTACCGCTACAAGCACTCAACCTACTTCACTCCAAAAAGTGGCAGGAGCAACTTCATCATCCTATTAAACCTACTTAAACATAAAAAACACAATATATAAAATGACAACAAAAACTACGATGAATGAAATGAATACTGCGATTTCTAAATCTGAGATAAATTCTGTAATGAGTATGATTCAGGATGAAAGATTACAATTATATCAACCTCAATTAAAATATAGTTCTATGAATGCTTTTATTAATAATTGGAATCGTCTTCTAAAATATTTAGGTGCTGAATGGTCTGATGATGGATTACCGAATGATTGGTGGGTTTATACGGATAAAGTTTTACAGATGATTGAGGGTATGAAAGATAGTAGAAATCAGACTAAACCTATTAGTGGTGCTTCTAAAAGAAACTATGTGAGTGCCCTTATCCAAATCGGTCAAGTCAATGGTGTAGATGCTACTATCATTAAAACATATATGGATGCTCGTTCTGAAATGAATAAAACTATTTCAGGAACAAGTCAGTCTGAGGAATCAAAAGAACTATTAGTTACCCAAGAAGAGGTAAAGACAAAAGTATTTGATGTTTTAGAACAGGGAAATTATATATGGTCAAATGGTATGCCAGTTATTCAGTATTATATTCTGATGAAACTACATAGCGAACATAATCTGAGGAATGATGCGTGTTCTCTTCATTGGATTACCCAACAACAATATAGGGGAATTGGTAAAGAACAGAGAGAATCTAAAAATTGGTTACTCGGTCGGTCACTCGGAAAAGGTAATCACACATATACAATTGAGTTAAATCAATATAAAACTAAAAAAGAAGGTGATAAACCAGTATCATTTCCTTTATCTTTGGATATGAATAAAATGATGAATAAATATCTAAAAGATGTATGGATGAAACACTACAATACTGGATTTCAGTTACAACCTGTATTTGTAAAAGGGTTAAATAGCGAAAATGTATTGGAACCCATATCTTCTAATGATATGACACTTATACTCCAAAAAAATAATCAGATATATTTGGGTAAGAAGATTGGAACGAAGATGCTGAGGCACTCCTTCTACACAGAAAAATATAGTGAGGTCGGTAAAGAACTCAAAGTAGATGCTCAAAATAGTCTCCATAGTATATCTACTGCGATTAACCATTATACCCATTTAACTACTGAGGATGAGACAGCAATTAAACCTCTACTCAAACTTGACCAGCAATCTCCGATTGCTGATGACGTTTG
>TARA_R110002167_G_scaffold57243_2_pt1 | contig 19604 bp, 14 predicted proteins | sample TARA_R110002167 | Tara Oceans TARA_R110002167 (sample SAMEA4398238) | marine metagenome | biome: Polar Biome; feature: [MES] marine water layer (ENVO:01000295) within the mesopelagic zone...; material: water (ENVO:00002006), including particulate matter (ENVO:01000060) such as...... | reverse complement strand
GTCAATTTTTTTTACTTAAAGGGTTAAATACTATTTTTCTATTTCTAAAAGTTCAATTTCAAAATTTAAATCTTCACCAGCTAATGGGTGATTCAAATCTAAAGTCACTTCTTTTTTACTAACCTCAACAATCGTAGCTGTTGCTGGTTTACCACCTTTTGTGTTACCTTGTATTCTTTCATCAATAATAAATCTAAATTCTGGTGGGAAATCTTCTCTTGGTACCTTTATCTCGGCCTTCGGGTTAACTTCTCCATACGCCTTATCTATCGGTATATGTATAGATTTTTTTTCACCTACTTCCATACTTCTAACAGTATTTTCAAAATCTCTTAGTACTTTACCATCACCTATATTAAAGTCTAATGGTTCTTCTCTAGCAACTGAATTGTCAAATTCTTTACCATCTTTAAGAGTACCTATGTAATGCACTTTAACTTTTTTCCCTACTTTTATATTAGTCATTTTCTTTATCTATTTTTGTGTCGAATTCACCACCAACGCCTAATTGGTCAGACCAAAAGGTAGCGTGTTCTTGTTTATAATTTTCTATTGATTTTTTTTCTTCCGAAGCTTCTTTCCCTGCCAAAAATCCGTGTGGTGTTATTAAAATTTTACCATCTTCATAACCTAAACCATTAACATGATTTTTCATAATAGTTATCTTAGTTCTTGTTGCGAATTTAACCTTTCTTTTTTCTTTAACCGCTGAAATATTTGTTGTACCAGCATTTTTTTGATTACCGAATCTAAAAACTAATGTGGAATTTAACCATAAAGCTTCACCACCCTTTGCTTTAATCTTTGGTTGACCAAAAGGGTTATCGGGTAATTCTACCCAAGGTTGGTTTACCACTACTAGTGTGTTTGTGTGTTTTGAGTCCTCCCTTCTAGATTTTCCTATTCTTTGATTGATACCCATACCTATTTTATCAGCTAAGGTAGCTGCGTTGTGCATTTTACCACCCTTACCTTCAAAAGTCATCTTACACGGTATTGAACCAACTGAATCCCATAAAAATAACAAATCGTAATCTAAATCACCTTTTTCTTGAGCATCTAACAATTCATTAATATAATCCGTGATTTGTTCTATGTATTGGAAGTCATTATTAAATAAGAAAAACCCTTCCCAATCTACCTCACCAGTACTTTCATCTACTACTTCTTCACAATCAAAACCCAGTAACTTTGCATAATTAAACCCCCATTTTTGTTCGGTTATTATTATTACTGGTAATACACCTTTCTTTTGTGCATCTACAGCTGTTTTAATAAGTGCTGTGGTTTTACCGGTGTCTGAATGTCCTAAAAACATTTGTAAATGACCCATTGCTGGACCAGGTATTCCTGTTGCGTCAAGGAATGCTGGTCCTAGGTTAAAAAATTTGTCTGATTTAAATTTAGCCTTCTTAGAGAATTTGCTCTTTATCTCTGAAAAACTTCTTTTCTTTAATGCCATTTGTTAAAAATTTAAAATGGTAAGTCTTCGTCTACTTTCTCGTTTTCTTGTGGGTCTTTCGAAGTACTAGTTGAACTCATATCAACTGTACTATTTGTTTTAGAGTTCGGGTCATCGTAAGTATATTTTTTCAACTCACTATCCCAAACTGGGTCTAACCCTTTAGATATAGCTTCTAAGTACTCAACTGGTTTTTGTGAATACACATCTTTCCAAATTTTTTCGTTAGATGCCCACTCTTCAGATTCTGAAACATTCTCCGATAGTTTTCCTGGGTCTTCATACATTACTGATGATACTGTTGTGTATTCACCTCTTCCTCCTGGTAACGGTACTGCTTGTAAAATAAGAATTAAATCTCTCCCTTCATTGATATCCGTAATATCCCCTTTATTTCTCCAAATAGGTATAATTTTGTCAATTGGTCCATCACCTTTCCAATTATGTTTAAATCTCCAGAACTTAACACCATCCTCTTCCTTATCTCTATCAACAATTTTTACTATGTAAAATTTTTGTGAACGATAATTTCTTGCTAATTCTTTTGATTGTTCATCACCAGCTAATCTTAAAGCTTCTTCTACTTCATTTAATGGACTTCTTTCACCTGTTGGTTTCCCTGTGGAGTCTTTACCTGGGTCATAAATTTTCATCCATCTACCTTGTACTTGTGTGTTGTGGAAAAATACTTCTTTAAATGGAGAACTACCGTCTGTTGTTGGTAGAATTCTAATTCTTTTTTCACCTTGTTTAACACCTTTAGGTAGTGCGATAGTGAAATATTGTTTTAATCTATCTTCATCCGACATTCTTGGTTTTGAAGATGTTGTTTGTTTGTTTTTTTCGTATTGGGCTAATACAGCGTCTAGGCTTGAACTCATAATATTTTATTTTTATTTAATAGTTAATTTCTTGGATAATAATAACTAACTTATTTGGGGTTGTCAATTATATTGGGATAAATAATTCCGTAAAAAAAGCCCTAACTAGGTTAGAGCTTTAATTATAAATTATTTTTTATGGTTTATCAAACGTTAAAACTTTTTTGAATTTCCATGTCTGAGAAATTATCAACATCTTCTGGTGTTAAAATATATTCTTGTTTCCCTTGTTGCTCAAACTTTTCTTGACTATCGTCCCAAAAATCAGCAACTGATTTGTTAAACGGACCTGAATCCATTTTTCTGTTATTAATTTTTTCTCGTTCAGTTTGTGGTCTGAATTCTTCTATTTTTTGTTCTAGACTAGTGATTTGACCCATTAATTCGTCCATCCCTTCTAATTTATCTTCCATACCATCTAACATACCCATTAATGTGTCTAGTTTTTCATTAGTTTCTACTGATGAATTTTCTATAGATTCTTGTTTGTCCACCAAATCGGTAACTTCTACCTCGGTAGTATCTTCGTCCGCTACTGGTTCTGTTGTTTCTGCTGCTGGTGCTTCTGGTACTGGTGTTGTTGCTGGTGGCGGTGGTGGCGGTGGTGGTGCATCTGTAGCCCCAAGTTCCCCTTCTATATCGACAGCAACTTCTTCGTCACCTACACCCATTTCAGCAAATGAACTTACATCGTCCATTGTCTCTTCATCTTCAATAGCTGCTTCTGGGTCTTCTTGTTCAGACATTTCTAATTGTCTTGCTTTAAATTTTTCTAATCTAGGGGACCCTCCTTGTTTTGACATAAAACCAGAACCCCCACCTACAGTACCTAATGTTTGTTCCTCTAGGTTCATAGAATTGTACCCTATTTGGTTAAATCTTTTAACCTCTTCTTTTAGACTTTTCTCTAAGTTATCCATTTAATAATTGTTTTACCTCCCCATTAGGTGATTCTACCTGAACCTTTCTATTGACTCTGGTTTCATTTTCTACTCTTTCTATTAATCCGTCTCTACTTCTTATAGTGTAACAAATACCAGTGTCTAAATCACACACTTCTTTAGATTCACCATCTATAGTGCTAGATTTTTCAACAATGTTTGTGTTTTTCCCTAAAAAATTATCTAATTTTCCTTTTAAATTTTCTGTTATCATAGTATTATTTATTATATAAATATTAAGAAGAATAAATAAAATCTCTATACTGTCTTTTCTTCTTTAATATAGTCGGAACTAAAGTTATTAGGATTCAAGAAAATCTCATCTTCACCCAACTTTTTATTAATTACATATTTTCTTATCTCATAATGTAAGTGTCTCGCTGATGAGTTTCCGGTAGTCCCCATTATTCCTACCCTAGTCCCTTTAGTAATGCCTGCACCTATCGCAAGATTAGATATTGTTTTCTCTTTTAGATGAGCTATCCTAAATTGGTATTTAGAAGTTGCTCCTTCTACCCAAGCGGTCACATCTGATTGTTTAATTAATACCTTATCAACCCACATATAATTACCATAACCACTACCAGGTGGTCCAGGACATGCATTACCAGTAATACTATCATCCTTAGCAGATTTACGAGGGAAACATCCAGTACCTTTTCCTGAAATAATACCAGAAACTGGTGATACAATAGAAATGTCTTCAGCGTCAAACTCTGCTTTAGGTAGGTAATCTATCCCTTTATGGTTATATGAAAACTTAAGTCCGGTTGTTGAATTTGTTTTTGTTCTTTTTGCCCAAAAAGCTTGGAAGGGTTTCGGGTTTAAAATTTTATTTAGGTCGACCGGGTCTTGTATTGGGAAGTCTAACTCAGTAAAATCTTCTTCAGCATTAATCACATTATTAGCAATCTCTTGTTCTGTTAGATTGTGGTCATCTAATGAAATGTTTTGTTTAGAAGGTGGTTCTACATCATCTATTACATCAAAATGTTTTATTAATTTAGTTTGTATAGTCGTAAGTAAATCAGTTACTTTAGGTAAACTAGTAATACCAACCCTAACTCCAGTAAATGTTGTTGTCATATCATTAGGAGATAAACTATGACTAACATCCATGATAAGGTATGGACCACTAAACATAGGAACATATCTTAGTTGAAAATAGGTTGTTGGTTGAATTAATGCGTTACCCATACAGGTTACTGAACATTTATACGACCTGGATTTATATAAATTAAATAAATTTAAAGAGTTTGTTGAGACTTTGGACCCACTGGCCATTTTACCTAGGTCCTCTAGGATTCTAAAAGACTCACTTGTGTTTGGAAATTCAGATTGGGATAAAGCAATGCTTTCAAATATCTGTTGGTTTGGTATTCCAAAATCAACAGCGAAAGCCATAATCTTATTACTTAATTGTCTTTCCTCTTCAGTCTTAGGTATCGGGCCACATAATGGGTTTGGGTTTGTTCTGTTCAAAACAAACGAATCATTATTATAACCATAGTTAAAACTTTTTATATCCAAGCTCTCAGATGGTTTACCCACATATTGACACAGGTATTTAGGTGAAGACTTTGTGGTGTCAACCTCTTTAAAAGCACCAAACATAGTATCTCCTTGTGCTTGTGTGTTGTTACCTTGCATGTTATAAAAATTAACATATGATGGTAGTGCTATCCAATTAAAACCATTTGATGCACATATACTACTCATAAATCCAGCGATAGTCTGTTTAACAGATGTACTTGGTTCGTCCGTAAATGGTGTGTCTAACCCTAAAAATGCATATATATCAATAATAGCCTCACTTCCTATATCTCTATTACCGTTATCTAAGAACATAAACCTCTCCATAATGGTATTGTGAAAAGGTATATTAGTACCTGCTGTCCTACTTGTATTGACATCCACACCTTGTACTTTGGTGCCTGATATCCATTTATCGTTAAATGTTTTAAATACCTGGTACAATTCTAACTTTAAATTGTCTGCTATCACTTTAGGTCTTTCATCATCGGTATCGCTACCTCCAGTGGGACTATCATCTAAAGCTTTTAATGGGTCCATTTTAGCGATAGATTTAAAAAATGTATTGGTGTATGCTTTGGTGGTATCTTCCATAGCCTGTAATTGATTCTTCAAAATTACGTCAAAATCACTCTTAGTCATTCCAACGTTACCACCTGGTGAATTCTTTTCTGTAAAAGTTAGATATAATTTAAGTATTGGGGCAAATTGTAACACCAATATATGTGATATGTCATAATTCTTAAAAAAATCAAAACATATTTGCACTTTTGATAGGAACCCTGTAAGTGGTAGTGGTAGTGTCGGTCTTGGGAAGACCCACTCAGAAATATCTAATGTAAAACCTGCTGTTGGACTTGGAACTGCATTATCATACTTAGGTAATGGCATATAAGTTTTTAATGTACCCTTATCTAAAAGATAAAATATTAGTGATTTTGTTGTTGTTGTGTCTGACGTTAAAGAAGTTAGTGGTACTGTTATATCCCATCCATTCACAGACCCATGTTTGTAAATTACTGACTGATTTAAAAAGATTCTACATACACTTAAGAATTTTTTATATTGACTTTTGGCTAATTCTTCTGTTGTTGGTTTGGGTGATTCCGATTCTACTTCAGATTTTTTAAGTAACATAAAATCTCTAAATATACTTTTAAACTCAGTGTATTTTCCTTCTACAATACTAGCGTCTGGATTTTGTGGTTCTGAAAAATTTAAAAATTGTGTTTCAAACTCATCTAAAACTTGTTTTGGAAATACGGATAATAACTCACTAAAAGTATCAGACCCACCAACTAAATTTAGGTTCCAAGCTTCTTGTTCCGGTTTTGTTATATTAATTCTTTTAAGGTAACTACATGCTGGTACAAAACCATATATAGCTCCATAGGTACCGGGAACACCTCCTTGTACGTCAAATGAACCGTAACCAGCTCCAGCCCACAAAAATCTAGCACTACCATCAAACCCAGCAGTGTTTATGTTATCCCCCATAAAGCTTAAATCGGTATTTACCAAACCTCCCGCAGATGGGTAAAGAATATAGTACGGTTCTACGTTTGGGTCTAAATCTTTTACCCCCACATTCCCTATTGTAGCTGAATCAGCGAAAGTTGTATAAAAATCATAGGATAAACCACCTTGTGTAAAAGATAGATTTTCTTCTTTTTGCATCTCTAGTTGGAATGAACTTAAAAAATTACTCTGTACGTCAGCTACTGGAATCCAACTACCTACAGGACTTAGTATGTTTTTACCTGTAATAATATTATGGGTTACGTCTATAAGTCGTGGCCAAAACCCTAAAGTTACATTTGTGGTGTTTAAACCTGGTAATATATTACCGTCATTTGTAAAATCATAAAATCCGAATCCATTTGCTTGACCTGGGTCTACATACCATTTGTCACACGCGATATTACCATCTGCTCCAGTATCTACACCATCTATAGCACCTAAACCACCGAACACACTATCTTCTTCTGGTGTAGTTCCATTGTTTTTATAGTTCCACCAAAGTGAACCTATTTTTAAAATAAAAGAATATGGTAGTTCGTGATAACCGGCTAATTGTTTAATTAATTGTGCGACATACCCACCATATTGATTTTTTGAATCAAAATCTTTTATTACTTTTTCTAAAGTACTACTTACCGGCAATGAATTTAAAAATAAATAAGCTGCTTCCGTGTACGGAGTTGGTGACGGTGTGGTTTCCTTCAGGTTTGCCTTATGTATTGCATTTGCAAACCAAGGTGTGTTTAACATAGACACACATTGTTTTAAGCCTGAAGTATTGTTTATACCTTCTGTTAGAGGTTGTAACAGTATATCTTGTTCAGTAGTGTCATAATACTCTAACCAGTCGCTGACCCCCACAAATGTCTTTATAACGTCCAGTTGGTCTGGTTTTGTAATTATACCAAAATTACCATACTTGTCTGATTCCCAATTTAGGTTTGAAAAAAATAATTTGTGGTTTTCTGTACCATACACATTTGTTTGTGCAGGCATATCTAATTCATCTATAATGAAGAAGTCTGTCCCTGAAGCTAGATTACCACCATCAGCTAATTTAGAAAATAAACTAGGTGTTGTAAAATTAAAAGGAAAAAAATCAAAGAACCCATCTTTTGTTTTTTTACTTTCCATGTAAAGCTTTTTATAATCTATATAATTTCCATTATTTGTATATTGTTCTTTCACGCTAGACGTGGGATACAGTCCAAAATTAGTATCTTTTATATTGCTCACATTAACTCTGTTATTTAAATAAGGTGTGTTTATGTAAGCATTTTCATATAATTTGTATCTATCCGGTGATAATTTCTCTAATTCCTTTAATAAAGAATCGTAATCAAACGTATTACCTTGGAAAAATTCTCCTAAGTCTATATCCTCTTTAATAGATGTTTCTAAATTCTTACTATCATTATCTCCAGCTTCCATCATGACGGCACCTAGTTGAGCGGGTTTACCTAATTGGTAACCTGTGACTCCTACGTAATTTGAAAAATCTTCCGCTCTGTCTAGTATCTCCCACAGTATAGAAGTTTTTTGTTTTATCGTATAAGCTTCGTTGGTGAATGGAAATTCTCTTACTGATATAGGGGCTAACTCTATAAACTTAACCTCATTACTCATTGGTTCTTGTACTAAATTCTTTCTCGTAAGGACGGATTTGGTATATTCCTCTATGAACTCTACTTCTGGCCAGGTTTTTTTACTGTATGCCTTTGTAGTGGATAGACTACCCGCTGCTCCTGGATATTTCAATACCAATTTATTTGATTCATCATCAAATTCATAGTATTGGGGCCAAGGAAATACAGTATGTTCCCCTTTTACGGCATCTTTATACATTTTCTTATCAGTTATAACTGCTTTAACTCTATCAGGGTTGTCTCTCTGTTCAAACGCTAATTCATGCACTCTATCGAGTATTCTTAAATAAGTGTCAACACCAGCTATTACAACAGCGGTTAAGTTTCTGATGGTTGGGTCTATTGTTAGACTCTCTTTAAACACCCTATTAATTTTCTTAGTTACCTCTTCTTGGATTATGTTGTGATTTTTTTCAAATTCCTCTAGAACTCTCGTAAACACCCCACCGAAACTTTTAGTTGTTTTATCCAAAACGTAGTACCCTTCTTCAGGTACATCATTTATATTCTTTGCGTTGGTACTTCTAGCTCTTTGGTTTTCTAATTTAAAATCTCTTATTAGGTTAACCGAAGCGGGACCTTTATCTAAACCAAATGTTTTATTTTCACCTAATACTTTTTGATACCCTTCTAGAATATATCTTAGTTTACTTTCAGCCTTTTGAATGTATTCTGTAGTTGTTTCATTTAACCTAATAGCTGTAGCTATCACTCTTTTACCATCACCACTTGCTGAACCTACACTAACATCTAGTGGTATGTCATTATTTCTATCTACCGACCAATTTTCAACCCAACCATTAGTCCCAAAAATAGCATTATAAAAACTTTTAAGTTTTGCTTGGTATATGGTTTGGTCATTTGTAAATTGTAAGTCTACTTTTTTAAAATTATTCTTTAAATTATCGGTAAACGATTCAACTCTACCAATTAATTCATATATAGTTAAATGTGGAAAATTTGGTTCTATGTATTTTAATTCTTTATAGATTTTATATACGTCATCCAATATTTTTCTACCCAGTCCGTTCGCTTGTGGGTCCTCATTACTAGAAACTTGTCTAGTTGCTGGGTACAAATATGGAGCTAACATAGCTTGTTGTAGGTTTATGTCGTTTAATAAAGCTATATGATTACCAATAAAATTAGCTGTTATATTATAATCACCAGAAGAGGAATCAAAACTGGCTTGAAAATTAATTAACGCTAGTTGGTATTTTACTGCCTGACCATAGTACCCTTTGATTGTTAAATCGAATTGTGGGTATGGTAAATGGAAGAAAGCTGTGTATGGGGTGTTGGTTTCTGCTTGTTCAAATAATGTTTTACCTCTAATATCAACAAAAGTTATATCTACTTGTGGGACAAAGGAAGAACTTATTTTTATCTCTATATTTTTAATCCCAAATCCTTGGAAGTCGTTTTTATTATCTATAGTTTTAGAAAAAAAGGTTTGTCCGTCTTCGGTGGTATCTTCGTGTCTTTGGATTTTATTCACGGATGGGTCGGTAAACCCTTCTGTCCAGTCACTATCTAAAGAACTTTTACCAACTGGTTTTAAAAAATTAATCTCACCGTCAAATAAATCTATTTTAACCCCAGTGTCAGAAGCTCCTTGACCTACTATTAACTTAGACCTAGGTATTACTCTTGCTACTAAATTTACATAAATTACTAAATCTTCGTGCCTAACTAACCTATCTTCTATACTTTGTCCGTTAGCACTCGTTATTTTATTTGGGTCTATTAAAACTAGATTGTCACAAACTTGTTCAACATATACTTTCTCACTAGAGTTAATAATATCATCTGCCATAATATAAGAAATGTTTATCTAATTCACTTTTGTAGTCTTGTAAACTAACTGTTAATGGAAAAGGAATTCTAATTATTCTACCATCATTAATATTCCATTCCTGTCCTCCATATTCGGGGTTTGCTTGTAAAATTAACCACCCAAAATACGGGGTTTCATAAACTTGCTGTGACATTTTATCTAACCTACTCCTACCAACTTTATATACTAAATATTTATCGGAACTCTTTTTAGGTATTTCTATCAAAGGTACAGTTTTTGTTATACCATTAATCTTAAAATTTTTATATCTATTATAATACGACATATTATGTTATACTTATATTTTTTGTTATTTTTAAATTATAACTACTGTTATTAGTGCCCATTACAGTAGAATCAAAAAACCTCCTTACTAATGATAACTCACTATTAGTTTGTGTAAAGTTAACTTCAAAATTATCTTTAGCTTTAGGTATACCTTTAAGTTGTTTTAGTTTGTCTGGCAACTCTACCTTATCAAAATATTTTTTATATTTCTTTGTGTCATAATTTAATAATGTTATGGCAAACTTTAATAAATTTATTTTATATGGGTCTACAATCTCCTGTTTTAAACCATCACTATATTTTGTTCTAGTTTTAGTTAAATTAGTTATTAATTCGTTAGTTCTGTAAGATATTAGTTCTTTTGCGTATTCATATCTATGGTGTGAATCCATATACCTTATAATCTTATCACTCATTAATTTATCAATAAAAAATAAGTATTCATTAGGGTATGTTAAACTGTCAGTATATTCATGGCCTACAGAACCAAAGGCGTTAGAACAAAATATTTCTAGTGTTTTTGATGTTGCGGAAACGTCTGATAGTAGGTTGGTGGTACTTGTACCTGTGGTTAAGTTAAAGTTGACTAGTCCGTTATTAGAACTTCCACTTAAGTAACCCCCCACACCTGATGATATCAGGTTTAACTTGTCTACAGAATTTGTTAATTTTAATTGTCTTTCTTTTAGTTCTATTAAAAATTGTAGTAACAACCCTCTTAAGTCTTTCCAAGAACTCTTAGCGTGTTTTAATAACACTTTCTTCACATACTCCTCATCATCTACATTAGCACCAAAAGGGATTTCTTGTTGTATTCCTGTAGTCTGTGCCGTTATAGAGTTATGAAGTTCTCTATATTTACCTTCAAGTCTTTTTAAAGCGTCAACTGGAAACCCAACCAAATCCATACTTGTGTCCATAATATTACCCCATTCATATTTTACATGTCTAAAACTTTCTTCCAACACTCCATGCCCTTTTTGTGTATATAACCCTATAAACCCAGAATTAATAAATTCACTATAGTTTTTAGCGTCCGTTAAAAACGTATTATAGATAGTTTTATATTTAGTTTCTCCCGTTAATACCATTATTCATCTAAATGTGATTCTTTTTTATTTGTCTCTCCAGTTTCACCATCAGAAGCGTCTGTACCACCCTCAGGTTTCTTAAAGAAGTTTCCGAAGTTGTTGGCTATTTCGTCTAGTGATTTCATAGATGAGAAATCGGATACACTTTGTTTTTGTGCTCTTTCATCGTAAAGTTCTGTGTTTGCAAAATAACTAAAAGATAGAGCGTTTTGTAATTTACTAACTGGTCCAGCAAGGCCTTGCCCTCCAATAAATTTAAAGTTAGTTTGTACACTAACTATCATAGGTTGTACTCCAATACCTTCTGGGTTTAAATCTAATAGGTTTTCATCGTATGAATAACTTATGGAGTCAAAAATCACTTTAGAGTGGTAAAAATCCCCTATTCTAAGTACACATACAGGTGGGGGACCAAAAGCGGTGTTATCAGCATCAACTATTGTAGTACCTTGTTCTGTTACGGTAGGGATGGTTTTCCCTGGTCGAACACATTGTAGTAAGAAAGTCAACCTAGAATTAAGTCCCTCAGGGGTCATAGAATGGAATCCAGGATGAAAGAATTTTAAATTGTCTCTCATTGATTGGTATAGGAATGGATATTGTTCTTTTAAGAAGGTGAAATAGTTTGATTCCCCTAATAGTTTTCTAATTATACTAGTTACAGTAGCTCTTTTGTCTGTATACCCTATACGAAATCCTGAATTTACAGTACCTTGATTTACGTTCTTCACATCTAAGTGACTTTTTTCAGCGTCCTCATTTTGATTATTTTCAATATCTTGAGCTTCTTTTTCTGTTTGTGTTCCACCTATATCTTTTTCACTAGATAAATGATTTAATGTGGTATTATTTGGGTCAGCATTAACATCGTCTGTAACATCTGGTGAACCACCAGCTAAAGCTATTTGTATTTGACTAAGAAATTCAAAACTTAAGTTTGGGTACTGTTCTGCTAGTTGGTATATGTCGTACTTTTTACACCCAGTAAAAAAAGCGTCTAGGACCGCATCAGCTTCAACATCTGGGATTCCTTTTAATTGTGTATCAATTATCGCATTAAGTATTGCTGGATGGTCAACTACTATTTTCCAAGAAAGAGTACCTAACCTTTCTGTGTAATTATAAGTGTATATCGGTTCTGGTCTACCTAAGAAATTTGTACTACTCCAACTTGCTGAGTTTGTATCACCAACTGATATATCATAAGGTGGGAACCACATTATTCTTCCACCGTTTGGTCCTTTTTCAGAAGCGGGTAGTTTGGTATGTTCACTTGTACCTCTCCATGATAAATTTTCAATAGCAAACATATACTTTTTAACTTTAGTCCCATCAGGCATCGTAGTTGACTTACCACCATCAAGATTAGTCGGCGCTATATTTAAATTGAATGTGGAGTCTAATATAGAATCCGTGTTTTTCCATTGGTTACCCTTTGACCTAACTAAATTCTTATAACTAGTATAAGGCCTATCTTTTGTCCAAGCTCTACAATATTCGACACAATTCCAAACAACTTCTCCTGGTGAAAAATCTACCACTCTAGAACCTGTTGATATGTTTTTATAACCGTCGTTAAAAACTTTGGCTACCTGGTCTATAGCGTTACCAGCGTGTTTCCATTTTGCCCCACCATAAGATGGTGCTGAATCTATTAATTTTTGTGTATAATCTAATAACCCCCCTTTCTTTTTAGGTTTTAAATCCGACCTTGTGGAAAAGAACATCATAGATGAGTCTAATGATTGTACTGAGTTTCTACCAAACCACGTAAACCCACCCTCAATAGTACCACCATCTATCATAGCACTACCTAATGAACCAAGTTGGTAGTATCTCCATAAAGCTCTACCGTCTACATTATCCCATTCTTTATAAACTTCAGAAGGCCCATAAACTAAAGCTCTCATTTGTCTACCAAAAACATCTTTAGGGGTAGCATCTATTGGTGACTGTATTAATCCAGGTTCTGTGTTCTTACTACCAACGTAATAGTTTGAAAGGGGTGCTTCTAGGGAAGAATCTACCTCTACTCTAGTATAATCGGGCCTATATCTATTATAATTAAGATTATTAAATAAGACCGATTGTTGGTCTTTACCCATATGTTCTACAAACTTATCAGAAGGAGCTGGTACACTCATAGGGGTATTAGGTAATGGGTTAGAATTTGTTATTCCGTTCCATATACCATTTAATATCTGGGTTGCTTGCCCTATCATCGTAGTTTGTGAGATATTATTTGCTCCTTGTCCAACGATACTATTAATATCTAATGGTGTTACAGGCATAAAGTAAAATCCTGGTATTGATGAGTCTGTCGAATAAACACCCTCCAACCTAGAAAGGTAATCTGATTTAGGGGGTATTAACGCACCTGGAGAAGTAGTTACATTTAAACTAGCGTCACCACCTTCACTAATATTAAAATCAAATTTAGCTAAATTAAAACCTAAATTATCTTTTAGGTAGGGAAAAGAGGATTTTATTAAAGTTGAGTCATCTAGAACCATACCGTTTAGGGTTACTAATTGTCCGTTATTACTATTAACGGATTTCATTATCTCTATAGCTGTATAATTGGAGTAGGAGAACGTATCAAATGATAGCCCAGGTATAAATCCTTGTGGTTGGAGTGTATTTGGACTAATATATTCTAATTGTGCTTCTTTAACTAAATTAACTACGTCTACGGTTAGTGGGTTACCGTAACCACCTTGTGGTCCATACTTATTTATTAAAAATTGTGTTTTTTTTAAAGGTATACCATTCATGTTTGTAACCTCTTCAGGAAGTGGAGAGTCTTTTACCGATTTCCAGGTTTGTTTGTCCACAATCACACTACCTGGTTCTTGGTCACCGTTTGGTGGTATAGGGTTTCCTCTATTTAAGTAAGACCCATCAAGGTTTCTTGCAAGTAAACTTTCTCTAAGAATTTGTGTACTCTTAATTGAGATGTCAAAATCTCCTTGACCCCATGGCCATGTTACTCCTGTATTTTTACCTACTGACATATTTTAATCTCTTTTATTATAAATAGGTTATCTAACCATTTTCTAACCATTATGGTGTTGTAGAGTTTTTATTACTCTTACTCACACCTAAAGCTATCTCATCAAATAAAGGAGGTAATACCTCTCTAACTTGACTAGGTGTCAATCTTAGTGTGTTACCATCATATTTTATTTCTAAGGGCCCAAAAGTAATATTTGTAGCATTTCCTCCTACACCTCCGGTCGTAGGTGGACTATTCATATACTGATTTATTAAAGTTTGTCCTTCTGGTGTGTTCTTCAAATAATCTTCTATCATCTCTGGACCTGGAAATAACCCACCACCTTGTGATGCATATGGGTCGGATTCACCTTTTTTACTACCAGTGAAGGCCTTATTTATCGCAGGAGTTAATGGGGAACCACTCAACGCTACTGAGTTAAAGAGGTCTGGTATTCCCTGCCCAAACGTACCCATCAAATCTGTAATTCCAGGTGGTGTTGTTGTACCTGAAGGCATAAAAGTACCCATACCTTCACCTGTTAAAAAAGCACCTAATCCTGAATTTGCAAGTTCACTAGCAAAATCTTGTGCTGTTGTACCTAATAGTCCACCCGCTGCAGCTTGTGTTAATATATTTTGTATTATAGCTGTATTTGCTGCCATACCTTCTTGTACAGATAACTGAGCCTTATTAACCTCTTCCAAATTTAACGAATCTTTATTAGATTGTTTTCGTAATTGTTCTAATAAAGCTCCTTTATCTTTTTGTATTGCGTCCCCTAATTGGTCGAAACTCAGTTCATCTTTCCCCAATGTAACACTAAATGTACCGTCTGGGTTAATGTCCGCCATGGACGCAATCAACTTTTTATCTTGTTCGTTTAATTCTGGGATTCCACCTAGTTTTCCAATAGCCTGGGTTTTTTTAGCTGCTCTAACTGCCGTCTCCGCTAAGTTAGTATAATCCTGACCTGTAGCTTCCGCTAAAGATTTTAACCTCATCCTTTCTCCTGGTGAGATGCCAAATTCTCCGGTTTCTTTATTGAACATCACAGCACTCTCTGCTGTTTTTATAATTGATGCTTGTAGAGCTTCAACATCGTTTTGAGCCATGTACATTAGTTGGAATGGGTCTAGTAGTTCACTAGCTGCTCCACCAATCATTTGTAACTGAGCTGCCATTTCTATCGCACCTTCCGGTGTAAATGCTTTATCTGCCGCTGCTAATGCATTTTCAAAATTATACCCTAACACCTGAGCTTCTGCAACCATTGAATGTAAACCATTAACACCATTTGAAAAACCGTATGTGTTTATTTTATCCATATTGGCCTCTACTGTTGGTAGGAATTTGGCAATTACCGCTCCATACCTCCCGGCTGTTGCTATCGCATCTTTTGTACTTTCTATAGCTTCTTTAGACCCCTTCCCAATTTTATCAAATTCTGCTATCATATTCGCCATATCCATATCGTATATTTCTTCTAACTTAGTAGCATTTATTAATGATTCTTTAGGTAATATAAAAGCTCTTCCGGTGGCAAGTGCGGTTTCTTTTAACATCTTCATCGCGTCATTAGCTGTTAAAGCCCAACCCGTAAATTCTGATGATGCATCTGTAACGGTTGTAATTATATCACTCATAAACGCCTCATCCATACCCATCACGTTTATGATGTCTTTACGCATGCCGTCTGTTAGAGATATAATATCCATATAAACCCCCATCTTATCAGCTGCTTCTAATTTACCACCATTAATTACATCAGTCATTTTGGACAACATGTCCATAGATTCATTCATTGTTAAATCCGCTTGACTTCTAGCTTTTGAAAGTTCTCTGAGCATCTTGGCCATCTCGTTGTCACCACTATAACCTCGTCCCCTGGTACTACTACTATCAGTACCAGTTCTTCGCATGTAATCCTCAACAGCTTTGTCAAAACTTGCTTGGGTTACTTTGACATCTTTATTGTCTGAGTCTTTAAGTATTACGTCAGCATATGATGGTAGTGGGTTTTTGATTCCTTCTTGTTTTGCTAGGTATAAGGATATCTGGTTACCTTTTGGTCCTAATTTTTTAATAGACTTAACCCTAGCAGCATAGTTAGGTTCGTCTACCGTGTTAAAAATACCCAAAGGCACTCCCAATTCTGGGTGTGAAGCTAAATAAGGTTTACCGTGTGATAAAAACCTTTCAATATGAAATTGTTTGCGTGTGTTAAACATATAGTTCTTTTAACTATAAATATTTACCTTTTGGCTTTATTTCGTTGTTGTTCTATTGCTTGATTTTTCTTACCTATTTCTTCTACAAATTTATCTAAATAAAACCGTCTTTCAAATATTGGCATATTTAAAATATCCTGTCTAGTAAAATTAAAGTTTTTTGTTAGATAATAAATCTCTTCCAACAGCGCATACCTATAGCCCGAAGAAAGGACGAAAAAAATTCAAACCAAAATTAATCTGGTATGTTATTTTGTCACCTGAAGGTGCTGTAGCCACTTTATTGATGTCTAGTCCTGGTTCTACGGACTTTAAAAACTTTTTAATTTGCTGTGAATCTTTTAGGGGTAATGTGTGGATTGCTACTGAAATGGTCATCGCGTCTCTTTCACCGTCCAATTCAATAATACATTTTTCTAATCTTTTTGTAGCCATAGGTTTTACCTTCATACCTTCATAACTTTTTTCTAACTCCGTTAACTGTGCCTCATCTTTAGGGGTTATTAGTTTTAATTTACAACTTTTACCGGATACGGGAAGTTTAAAATCAAATAAACCATTTTTATCTGGTTCTATACCAACTTCTTTAGTTTTTAAAATAGATAAATCTTCCGTATGTTCGAATTCCTGGTTGGTTTTTGGGTCTGTTAATTTAAATTTATACTCTGGACCAAAAGCGGTATTTCTTAAGAATACAAAAATAGCTTGTTTATCACATTCAGCTAAATCCATCACTTCAACATCTTTATCCAATATTTTTGCTTTCAATAAAGTATCCATTAATTCACCAGACTGAGAAAGGCTAGGTGATGTTAAAATATTTTCATCAGATGCCGTTAGGTAAGCTACTTTTAAATTTTTTTTCTTATTTGTGTAAAAAATACCTTTAGAAGGTAGTTCTACAATATCGTATGAGATATTTGGTGATATTTCTGATGTTTGTAAGTTTTCCATTTTTTATTTAATAATATTTTATTACTAATAATATAAAAATTTACTTATGAAGTGAATAAATATATACAATAACTATTATAAAATAAAAAACTCACATAACTGTGAGTTTCTTAATATTATATTTAAAATTAAATTAGTAAACTAATATACATCTATCTGGTCTTAGTGTTGCTGCTATATTTGCCATACCCTCATCACTATAAGATAGGTCATTGAAGTTTACGTCTGTTAAGAAACATCCTTGTAGTACCCACTTTTCTACCACTACCCCTGTTGGGTCTAACATTTCTAAATCTATATTCTTTTTATATCCAGCAGCGTAACCCATTCTACCTGTTACTGATTCTGCGTGTAATCTAACCCATTCCATCAATGCTTGTGAAGCTGAAGGACCAATCGGGTCTCTAAACGTTACATTGATTGTACCCCAAGTAAATCTACCAGCTACATACGTTGATGTATTTAGGAATGGTATTTCTACTGAACCTATTGTAACTTGTGGTCTTGATGTACTTTCTACGTACCACTCATTAATCCCTAAAGAAGAGTCAAATCTCATTATAAACCTATTCTTTTTCTTTGGTTCATACGGTACGGGCATTTTCATTAATAAATCGGCCATGTTTTTTTAATTTTTAATTTTTTATTTCTTTATATATAAATATACGTTTGCAGCAAAATAGTATTAACTATCAATCTTAGATACTATAATCTTATTTTTTTCTCCTTGTGATGTGTCATAAATAAAAAATTCCACACCAGGATATTCTATAGATAATTCTTTTTTAATAAAATCCATAACAGATTCTATATTTTTTCTATCATCATCACTAAACCCAATACTTAATCTATCGTATTCTCCATCTGTTAATTTTTTAACTCCATTCACCACCTTTTCTACATAATCTCTTAATGCTATTTTTTTACCTTCTTCTGGTCTATCAGCAGCAGCAGAATCCAAACCAAACTTATCTTTAAACTCTGAAGATGTAACTGGTGAATAATCATTTTTTGATAAATAAAAATCTATTTTTTCTTCCATGTTCATGTCTTGGGTTGAAGGGTATACATTTTCTATACTGTTTAACATTTGTTTGACTTCGGATGGGTTAAAGGTCATACCAATTACAGTTCGGACACCTTCTTTTATTGCGTGAGGTGGTGTACCCCTTGCGGTAATAATGGAGAATGGGTGTGCGTTTATTAAAGATTCTTTAAGTTTTTCGAAACTAGGTGCAAACTTTTTATCTTCTATTGCTTTTTTAACATCTGAAATAAATGTTTGTGGTTCTTCAAAATCCATAAAAGAATGGTCCGTTAATCTATATTCACTATCATTTCTTACGTCCGCAAAATCTTCTGTACTTACATTTGTGGGTACCCAATCTAAACCATCTTTTTTTTCCATCTTAATTTCGGTAGGCATAAAAAGTATATTATCATCCCAATCAAAAGCATAACCACGTATTTTATCTGTGGTCATTACCTCACCTATTTCTTTAATTAATTTGGTTAGTTGTATTTCTGTTAGAATTAAACTTCTTTTCATATACTATAAATATTAAGTTGTTAAATAAAAAAACCCCACATTTCTGTAGGGTTTTATTATATAGTAATATTACGTTATTACCAGTGTCTCATTTTAAAAGTGTCTCATTTTAATAGATTGTTCATATTCAACAAAACCTACAATTTTGTCTAATTTCTCGTTTATCTCAGCAAATTGTTCGTCATAATTTTTAGAATCAACATCAATAACCTCTTCTTGTTCTTTAATTATTGTTTTTTTAATTAAGTTGATTAGTTCTGTTTCTGATAGTCTTATTTTTTTCATAATAGTTTTTGTTAACAAGGTAAATTAGTCCCATCTGGTGGACATTCAGCAAATAGATTTGCAAAACCATACCACTGTTTTTTCAACCATTTCCAAAGTCCCTTTACGTCTCCTCCTGGAGGTGTAACTACACGTCCTGTAGATTTAAACTCTCCAACCATATTTTGTATCACACCAATCATTTCCATCATTTGTGGAATCGCTGATAATTGTTCTCTACTTATTTGTTTTCCGTCTGTACCTACAGATTCTGGTGTAAGGGTTTGAATAAAAGATGCTGCTTGACCTAAAGAACCCATTAATGGTACAAGTTGGCTCATTACTCTTGCTTGTTCTCCGGATGCTTTACCTTCATCTCCTCCAGCTGTTTCCATTTCTTCATTACCTGCG
>TARA_R110002167_G_scaffold365727_1_pt1 | contig 19631 bp, 24 predicted proteins | sample TARA_R110002167 | Tara Oceans TARA_R110002167 (sample SAMEA4398238) | marine metagenome | biome: Polar Biome; feature: [MES] marine water layer (ENVO:01000295) within the mesopelagic zone...; material: water (ENVO:00002006), including particulate matter (ENVO:01000060) such... | reverse complement strand
CAGCGGGGGGTATTTTAGGTTCTGTTAACCACATTGGATAAATAGAGGGCTAGAATGCCTATTTGAATCCTAATAGTATACATAGGGTCTACAAAGTGACTGCAAAGAGTAGAATAATCTTCTAATAACTACTCCATTCTTCGAAGATTCTCCCTAATTGATACCTTAAGTACGATTAGGGGTTGACATACTTTGACACTTATGGTATAATATACTTATAGTATTTCTTAAAGATATATAAACTAATAATAATTAACATTAGATGATTACTACTTATAGTAATACTTATAGTAATACATTATGTATACATAAAGAGAAGTTAATGCTTGACCTCGCGGCTCAGTGTATTACTTAAAGTACATATCTTCTCCATTTCATCTACTATATCTTTTGCAGTCTCTTATATTCAATAAAATTGGAGCAGTCCTATATTTAGGGTTGACTTAAGTATTGGCTTGTGCTATAACTGTGGATAGTAAATATAATAATAAGATTGGTTCAACCAACAAGATGGAACAAACAAACATATACGAAGATGATGACGTACTGGGTGCATTCTTTAAGGCACTAGCTGGTGATGACATTAAGGCTCTACAGTCTATGCATATCCCAAGGAGTGAAGTCTTCTACGTCAGACAGAAATACTATCAGGATACAGGTGAGTGGGTTTCGTTAGATCGAATGGAACGCTCAATGTATCTAGAAGGTTTACTAGAGGGACGGGATGTCCGAGACCCTAGTAGGAAAAGGAATTGGGAATGACTTATCGTTTAGGTACCCGTAGCAAGCAACGACTAGAAGGTATTCATTCTGATCTAGTTAAAGTAGTTGAACGTGCTATTGAGTTAACTGAGGTTGACTTCACAGTCCTCGAAGGTATGCGTACTCTTACAAGACAGAAGGAACTAGTTAAGCGTGGTGCATCCACTACACTGAACTCCAGACACCTAACAGGTCATGCTGTAGACATCGGAGCTTATGTGGATGGTGAAGTACGTTGGGACTGGCCCTTATACCATCGTATGGCAATCGCCATGAAGCAGGCTGCTCTAGAGTTAAAAGTAGATTTGGAATGGGGAGGTGACTGGCAGTCGTTTCCTGATGGGCCACACTACCAGCTATCGTGGAAGTCCTACCCACGTAAATAAGTACGGCTGAGGATACGTAGGAGAAACGTATAATGACAATAGAACACCTAAAAGAAGATATTGACCAAATCAGGTCAGAACACCATAGACTAGGCGAAGAGCAACGTAAGATGAAAGACGACATCGTGGAACTTAAGACTAACTATGTTCATACGCAGGCGTCCTTGGTTCGTACAGAATCTGCTGTTGCTACTTTGACTAGCACAGTTGTAGATGGCTTCGCTAGTCAGAAAGATACACAGATTTCTTCTTATCGGAAATACGTATATTGGGGTGTTACAGCAGTTGCTAGTATCCTAGTTATTCCAAACCTAATAGGACTATTCTCATGATCTCAGCTCTTCTCCCTATCTTAGCACCTATCCTTGGTGACGTACTGAAGAAGGTTATCCCTGACTCAGACCAACGTGCTGAGATTGAACGTGAGACTAAGTTGGCTCTGCTGGAGCATACTGACTCATTGGAGAGGGTACGTGGTGAGATCATCTTAGCTGAGGCTAAGTCAGAGAACTGGATTACATCAGCATGGCGTCCACTCCTTATGATGGTCGCTATCTGTATTATTGCTGTGAACTACTTGGTGTTCCCTATCATTGCTATTGGGTACCCATCTATCATGGAGAACGTGCTGGAGCTGCCTGAGCAACTCTGGAACCTATTAACACTCGGCGTTGGTGGTTACATTGTTGGCCGTAGCGGTGAGAAAGCAATCGATAAATGGAAGGGTGGTAAGTGATGGGCTGTTGGCTTGATATGAAGAACCCCTGTGGTAAGTGCTTTGGTTGCTGGAACATGGACCCAGCGTCTATCTCCCTTAAGTTGAAACTGTACAACGGTACAGCTATCACATCTATATGTATCTTCGAGGACTAAGACAATGGCTGAGAAGAAGAAGAGCACGGTAAATGCCGCTGGTAACTACACCAAGCCATCTATGCGTAAGACTCTTGTAGCTAAGATCAAAGCAGGCAGTAAAGGTGGTAAACCCGGTCAGTGGTCTGCTCGTAAAGCACAGATGGTTGCTAAACAGTATAAAGCTAAAGGCGGGGGGTACAAGTAATGAAGGGCGTTAAACACTTCCTGAAGGATGGTACTCTATTCACAGGTAAAACCCACAAGCACGAAGACGGTAGCCTTATGACTGGTGCTAAGATGTCTAAGTCCTCTAAGAAACTAGTACACTATAAAGACTTAAGTAAAGCTGCAAAGGTTAAGAGCAATGCAAGTATCAAAAAGCCAAAGAAGTCTTAAGAAGTGGACTAAGGAGGACTGGGGTACCAAGTCAGGTAAACCGTCTACTCAAGGTAAGAAGGCAACGGGAGAACGGTACCTGCCTAAGGCGGCACGGGAGGCTCTCTCTGACAAAGAGTACAAAGCTACTACAGCTAAGAAGCAGAAAGACACTAAGGCAGGTAAGCAGTTTAGTAAGCAGCCTAAGAAGATAGCAGCTAAGACAGCTAAGAGTAGGAATAAGTAATGCCATCATCACCTAATTACAAAAGAGACTATAAGCGTGAACGTGAGCTGCAGTCCACTCCTGAGGAGATGGCTAAGAATGCGTCTCGTAAAGCTGCTCGTCGCAAGCTAGAAAAGTCTGGCTCTGTGTCTAAGGGTGATGGTAAAGATGTTGATCATCAGAACCGTAATCCTAAAGACAACTCCACTAAGAACCTAAAGGCTAAACCTAAGTCAGTGAACCGTAGCTTCTCTCGTAAAGCAAATGCTAAGAAGTACGCTAAGAACGTTGGGGCCTCTAATCCACCTACACAAGGGAAGAGTTAATGTCCCATGCTGATTACTCAGGCACTACGGAGGTCGTCTCTATATCGTCAACAACAACTGGCGCTGATGCTACGTTAGTATATACTTGCCCAGCCTCTCATGACGCTGAGGTAGTTTTCCTGACTGCAACAAATGGTTCAGCATCTCACACTATAAACATACTGTTCTACCACGCTGAGACATCTGATTGGCATTACATCACTAGAGCGCATACTATTGCTGGTGGTACTACCTATGACGTATTGAATAGCTCTAGTCTGTATCTACATGCTGGTGATAAGATAGCTTGCTATAAGTCAGCTGGTACTCTTGATGTCACTTTATCAGCTAAACAATACTTCAACCCAACGAGGACATAATAATGACTAAACGTGCTCTAACAGAAAAGCAAGAGTTGTTCCTAGCTGTCCTCTTTGAAGAGGCTGAGGGTGACCCTCTTAAAGCTAAGAAGCTAGCTGGCTACTCTCCTAACGTACCAACATCTTCAGTAACTTCTTCTTTAGAAGATGAGATATACGCACTTACTCGTAAGTTCATTGCTCAGAGTTCAACTAAAGCAGCCTTCACTATGTATAAGGTGATGGGTGATACGGACATGCTCGGTGCTAAAGAGAAGATGACAGCAGCTAAAGATTTAATGGATCGTGCTGGTTTTACTAAAACAGAAAAGATAGAGGTTTCAACAAAGGAACCCGTATTCATCTTACCTGCTAAGAAGGAAGAGGAGGACTAAAAATGGCTGTAGAGTATCGTGGTGAGAAGTTCGCTGGTTATAACAAACCGAAGCGTACGCCTAAGCACACAACTAAGTCCCACGTAGTCCTAGCTAAAGAAGGGGACACTATCAAGATGATCCGCTTTGGCGAGCAAGGCGCTAGTACAGCTGGTAAACCTAAAGCTGGTGAATCAGATAAGATGAAGAAGAAGCGAGCATCCTTTAAAGCTCGACATGGTAAGAACATTGCTAAAGGCAAGATGTCAGCTGCGTATTGGGCTGACAAAGCCAAGTGGTAATTAACTCTTGACAAACTAATGTGTGTGTGGTATATTAATGGCTCGTAAGCAAGCTCTAAACTTCAAATCTCCCCATGAGGACCAGACTTGGTTCATTCCAAAGCAAGGTCTAGACGGAGAGTGGTACCCTCTGGTACGTGTCGGAAGGCACATCCCATTCGGTTATGAGCAAGACCCAGACGATAAAGATATACTCCAACCTATCCCTGCTGAGTTAGAACTACTAGAGAAGGCGAAGAAGTACTTAGCCGAGTATAGTGTTCGTATGGTAGCAAGATGGTTGACTGAGCAATCTGGTCGTTATATCTCACATGTAGGATTATATAAACGTGTCAACATCGAACAATCCAGACGCGGTGCGGCCAATGCCCATAGAGGATATGCTAGGCGCTGCCAAGAAGCCTCGGAGAAAGCAGAAAAGCTCGAAAAAGGTAGACTCGGTGGTAGAGGTACAAGAAACCTTAATGCCGAAGACGACAGTACCAGCGAGAGCTAAGCCAGCTGACATTGATATCCAAGCTGCTCAAGATGTTATCTTTGAAGCTAACCCCGGCCCACAGACAGACTTCCTAGCTTCTAGTGAGCAAGAGGTTCTCTACGGTGGTGCAGCTGGTGGTGGTAAATCATATGCGATGGTAGCTGACCCAGTCCGTTACTTCAACAACCCACAGTCTCGTGGTCTATTAGTTCGTCGTTCCACAGAGGAGCTACGTGAGCTTATCTCAGTGTCGAAGCAGTTATACCCTCGCGCTATCCCCGGTATCAAGTTCATGGAACGAGACAAGACGTGGGTGGCTCCTAGCGGTGCTACACTCTGGATGTCCTACCTTGACCGTGATGACGACGTTATGCGTTACCAAGGACAAGCCTTTAACTGGATTGGACTCGACGAGTTAACACAGTGGCCTACTCCTTACGCTTGGAACTACATGCGCTCAAGACTACGTTCTACTAGTGCATCTAATCTTCCTCTCTATATGAGAGCTACGACTAACCCCGGTGGCCCCGGTCACTTCTGGGTTAAGAAGATGTTCATTGATCCAGCTCCAGCTAATACGAGCTTCAGTGCTACAGACGAACACGGTGATACTATCCAGTGGCCCAGAGGTCACTCGCGGGAAGGACAACCTCTCTTTAAGCGTAGGTTCATTCCAGCCAATCTATTTAATAACCCGTATCTATCAGAAGATGGTATGTACGAAGCCAACCTGCTCTCAATGCCTGAGCATCAACGACGCCAGTTACTTGAGGGTGACTGGAGTATCTCAGAGGGCGCAGCCTTCTCAGAGTTTAACCCCAAGCACCACGTAGTTGAACCCTATACGATACCACATGATTGGGCTAAGTTCAGAGCCTGTGACTACGGTTACGGTTCGATGACAGCAGTACTTTGGTTCGCTGTATCTCCTTCTGAGCAGATCGTTATCTATCGGGAGTTGTACTGCAGCAAGGTTACAGCAGCTGACTTAGCTGATATGATCTTAGATGCGGAGAAGGGTGAGAAGATACGCTACGGTGTACTCGACAGCTCTCTATGGCACAACAGAGGTGATACAGGCCCATCACTAGCTGAGCAGATGATCCATAAGGGTTGTCGCTGGCGTCCCTCAGATCGATCAAGGGGTTCGCGTATAGCTGGTAAGAACGAAGTCCACCGCAGATTACAGGTTGATGAGTTTACTGGTGAGCCAAGGATCGTGTTCTTCAATACCTGTCGTAACATAGTCTCCGAACTTCCTTCTCTACCTCTTGATAAGAACAACTTAGAAGATGTAGACACTAAGAGTCCTATTGACCACGGGTACGATGCTCTACGTTACGGACTAATGACAAGACCTCGCAGTAGTCTATTTGATTACGACCCTAATTCACAACGATCAGGTTTCCAAGCCGCTGACTCTATCTTCGGTTACTAGAACTTACAAGGAATAAACATGGACAAGTTTGAAACAGACAACACTGAGATTGATCGTAACATGGAGGAGGTTGATTCTTCCTTCGTAGACGACATGGCAGAGGGTGAAACCACCGACTCTCCAGTAGGTTCAGTTGTTTCCTTCGTAGAAGAGCGTTTCAGTAAGGCTGAGACAGCCCGTAACACAGACGAACAGCGCTGGGTACGTGCTTATCGCAACTATCGTGGCCTGTATGGCCCTGATGTACAGTTTACTAGCTCTGAGAAGTCCCGTATTTTCGTTAAAATCACTAAGACTAAGGTATTAGCAGCTTACGGGCAGCTTGTAGAGGTACTTTTCGGTAATAACAAGTTCCCTATCTCCATTGATCCTTCCTCATTGCCAGAGGGTATTGCAGAATCAGTACACTTTGAGTCTAACCCTGATATGCAAGCCGCTAAAGGCGAGTCAGCTCCAGAGATTAGCCCAGAAGATGCTAAGTTGCGTCCCGGTGAGACCATTACGGACCTTACAGAGCGTCTAGGCTCCATGAAGTCCAAGCTAGAGCCAGTAATGGGCACTCTCAAAGAAGGTGTTGGTAAAACAGCTACTGAAATGACTATCCATCCTGCTATGATTGCAGCTAAGAAGATGGAGAAGAAGATTCATGACCAACTAGAGGAGTCTAACGCCTCTAAGAAGCTCCGTACTGCAGCATTTGAATGTGCTTTGTTCGGTACTGGCATTATGAAGGGTCCATTTGCAGTTGATAAAGAATATCCTCATTGGGATGACGAAGGCAACTACAAACCACGTATTAAAACTACTCCATCCTGTGATGCAGTCTCTATCTGGAACTTCTACCCTGATCCAGACGCTAATAACATGGATGAAGCTGAGTTCGTTATAGAACGCCACAAGATGTCTCGCTCACAGCTCCGTGCTCTTAAGCGTAGACCATTCTTCCGCAGCAATGCACTTGACATGGCCCTATCCAATGGTGCTTCGTACACCAAGGAGTGGTGGGAGCAAGCAATGGAAGATGATAGCGTAGAAACAGCTACTGAACGCTTTGAAGTCCTAGAGTTCTGGGGTTTCGTAGATCGGGAAGTACTTGAAGACCATGAGGTAGACATCCCTCGTGAACTACGTAAGGCTGACCAGCTGAATGTTAACATCTGGGTATGTAATGGTCAAGTTCTCCGCTTAGTGATGAACCCATTCAACCCACAGATCATTCCTTACTATGCAGTTCCATATGAAGTCAACCCTTACTCCTTCTTCGGTGTAGGTCTTGCTGAGAACATGGACGATACACAAACACTCATGAACGGCTTCATGCGTATGGCTGTAGATAACGCTGCGTTGTCTGGTAACCTTCTAATTGAAGTTGATGAAACTAACCTAGTACCGGGCCAAGACTTAAGTGTGTACCCCGGCAAGGTCTTCCGTCGTCAAGGGGGTGCCCCCGGCCAAGGAATCTTCGGGACTAAGTTCCCTAACGTATCTAACGAGAACATGCAGATGTTCGACAAAGCAAGGGTACTCGCTGATGAATCTACTGGCCTCCCTAGCTTCTCTCATGGGCAAACTGGCGTATCTGGTGTTGGCCGTACCGCTAGTGGTATTTCTATGCTTATGTCTGCTGCTAACGGTTCTATTCGGACGGTTATCAAGAACGTTGATGACTATCTTCTCGGACCAATCGGTAAAGCCTTCTTCTCCTTCAACATGCAGTTCGACTATGACCCAGAGATCAAAGGAGACCTAGAGGTTAAAGCTCGTGGTACATCTTCCTTGATGGCTAACGAAGTACGTAGTCAGCGTCTGATGCAGTTCTTGGGTGTCGTACAGAACCCAGCACTTGCTCCATTCGCTAAGATGGATTACATCATTCGTGAGATTGCTGAGTCAATGGACCTCGATCCTGATAAGGTAGCTAACTCAATGAGTGAAGCTGCTATCCAAGCTGAGATACTTAAGAAGTTCCAAGAAGCTAATCCTCCAGCTGTAGACCCTAACGCTCCTCCTGCTGGTGCTCCTGCTGCTCCAACTGGCGGTGCTCCTGCTGGTAACATAGGAACAGGTGGTGCTCCAGTACCGGGTGAACAAGGACATTCAGCTAACACAGGTGAAGGTGGTGGACTAGAGACACAGCTAGCCTCATACTTAGGCGGTGGCTAGTGTCCTTAATACCATACACTCATCTAATGTGATGCTCTGGTAATCTAAATAAGTAATTAAATGAGGCTGTAATGCAAATCAAACGACTGATAAACGATAAGGCACTCTGGGACTCCTTCTGTGAGGAGTTAGATGCTCGTATCGACTTCGCGCATAAACAACTAGAACAAAGGGGTGAACCCTTGGAACTACACCGCCTACAAGGCGAGATTAAAGCACTCCGTAGCTTGAAGCAGCTGCGTGACAAAGTAAACAACTCCAACTCTGAGGTTCTCTAATGGATAAGTCTCTGGTGACTAGACCTAAAGCCCGTCCTAACCTTAAGAACGGTGAGACAACACCGGGTGGTCGCCCTATCTGGACTGATAAGGACACTGGTGAGGCTTACTCAGAACGTACCACTACCTTTGATATCGACGGTATCTGGTACACAATGCCAACCGTTGCTGACGATGGCTCTCAGTACTCAGATGAGTCCGTTAGGGCCTACGTTATAGAGAATGGACCAGTGGACTTTATAACTGGTGAAGAGCTTCCTACTTTCAGCAATCAGAAAGAAGCTGTAGACTACGCTAAGAATCGGTCAGATACTCGTCGGCCTAACCAAGAAGCTACTGGATTTGCTCAAGGAGGAGTAACTAAAATGAATAATAAGTATGAAGAAGGTGGTCTAACCACAGACGGTATGGACGTTGATCCAGTATCCGGTAATGATATCCCTCTTGGGTCTAACGCTATAGACGTACGTGATGATGTAGATGCTAAGCTCTCCTCCGGTGAGTACGTAGTCCCTGCTGACGTAGTGAAGTATGTTGGTGTTGCTCAATTAGAGAAGCTAGTCGATAAGGCTAAAGCTGGTCTTGAGGACATGGGAGAGAATGGTCGTATCGGTGGTGCCCCCGCTGGTGAAGCTGAAGAAGTTGTAATGACTCTCGGTGGTGACCTTAATACTCTAGATGGTTATGCCACTGGTGGTATGGTTCCCGGTACAGACGTTAACGGTATCATTGATCGTGTTAAAGCTGCTGCAATGAAAGACCCTTCTATTATTAATATGCTTAAGGCCAAGGGTGTATTCATCCAAGAGCCACAGCCACAAGGACAAGCACAACAACAAGCTATGTCTCAAGGTGCTATTCCTAAGCAAGCCACTCCTCCTGCTGTCCAAGGTCAGAACGCTACTGCTGGCTTCGCTGAAGGTGGTGAAGTTGGGTTTAACCCATACGCATACTCACCGGGTTTCTCTATCCCAGAAAGCACAGCTCCTAATGCTCCTGCTGCTCCTGCGCAGGTATGCCCTCCCGGCCAAGTCTGGGATGCTGAGCTTAACGCATGTGTTCCTGTAGCTACCTCCGCTGGTGCTACTAACGCTGGTACTGGTGTTGTTGGTATCGACCCTAATGCTGCTGCTGCAGCTAGTGGTGGAGACAATGATCAGGATCGTTTCCGTGACGATATGATGGATAACTCACAAGCTGACCCTAATGCATGGATGAAGAAGTATGATTACTCGAACCCTGAGACTTTAGTTGCTGAAACAATGTCAACAATGGGCTTTGTAGACCCTGATGCACCTCCTAAGAATATTGGTTTAATTGAGTCACTAACAAGCGGTTTACTCAAAAACCTAGGCGGTGGTCTTGTTGGTAAGGCTATAGCTGTTAGTAACGTTGCAGAGGCTAACGCTAACGCTGCTATACTCCGTAGTAAAGGAATGGATGTAGAAGCTGATAAGATTACAGCTCAGGTTGCAATCTATGAGAAGGAAAAGGGTATAGAAGGTTGGCCTACGTCGATGCGTAATGGCGCTAGTATGGCTGAACGTGCTGGACAGTCCGAGTTCGCTCAAACCTTCAATCAGTGGGGCACTCAAGCTACTTCGAATACTGTTGCTGCTGATCCTGCTGTTGCTGCTCCTGCCGCTGCTGCTCCCATGTCTACTGTTGTAAACACACTTTCTAGGAATGACTCAGGCGATAATTCGATGAACGCTGCTGAGCAATTCTCGCATGATAGGGCTGTAGAGAAGAGTAGAAACAAGGCTTCACAGAGCGTTGCAGCTTCCGAGAAGGCACAAGGACTTGGTCCTGATAGCCCCGGTGGGCGTAGTCGGACAAACACTAGTACTGGTAAGAAGGAAGAGACGTACTCTTCTAAGGTATCCCGTGGTGGTGGCTTTGCTAAAGGTGGTTTAGTTAGCCCTCGCGCTGGTAAGGCAGTTACTCCTAAAGCTAAGAAGAACAACAAGAAGGGTCTGGGCCGCAAATAGGCCCTCCCCAGCTACTCCTACAATAAACAATAAGGCCACTCAGCATAAGCTGACCCCAACATAAAGGAATATATAATGGCTGATACTAATATCGTAGCTGATGCTACACCTAAGAACGTAGGCTTTGTTAATCGGGGTGTGAACTACGCTACCAAGCAAGCCCGTTTAGAGAAGGAAGAGAAAGAACTAGAGGAGCTAATGAAAGCTCAAGCTGGTGACTCTGATGAAGAAGTAGAAGAGGTAACGGAAGACTCTACTGAAGAAGTAGAAGTTAAGGAAGATGAAGCAGAAGACGAGAAACTAAGTGGTGAGGAGAAGTCCTTTAAGAAACGCTACGGTGACCTTCGTCGTCACATGGCTACTAAAGAGAAGGAATGGGAAGCCCGTTTCGAAGCTCTAGAGGCTAGTCCTACTTCTATTCGTCCTCCTAAGTCCAATGAAGACATTGAAGCATGGGCCAGTAAGAACCCTGACATCGCTGCCATCGTAGAAGCTATTGCTGATAAGAAGGCTACTGAGAAGTTCGCATCTGCTGAAGGTCGTCTACGTGAGTTTGATGATGCTAAGTCTGAAGCTGAACGTACTAAGGCTGAGAACAAGATACGTAGTGCACATGAAGACTTTGATGAGCTACGTGAGGGTGACGTGTTCCATGACTGGGTTGAAGAGCAACCTAAGTGGGTACGTGACGCTCTGTATGAGAACTCAGATGATGCAGCCAGTGTTATACGTGTCCTAGACTTGTACAAGGTCGATAATGGTCTTACTCCTTCAGCTAAGAAGGCTAAGGCTAAGGATGCAGCTAAGACAGTCTCTAAGCGTACTCGTACGCCAGTAGATGAGTCCGGTGCTGGGTCAATGATTAAGGAATCAGCTGTAGCTAAGATGACTGATAAGCAGTTTGAAGCTAACTACGAAGCGATTCAAGAAGCAATGCAATCAGGGAAGTTCATTTACGACATCTCTGGTAAAGCAAGATAATACCAACATACTCAACTATTACCTTGACATCAAGTAATGAGTATGGTATAACTGTGGGAGTATAGAAGGCCCCTCCTTGAGGACACCCTTACTGCACTCTTACAGTTGACCCCACTACGGTCACAACTGAACACTAACAATCTTTAAGACTTACCTGATAAGTAAAGGCCCTTTGTGGTAAAGCTGGCAAGCTGCACTGTTGAAGCACCCTCGAAACCATCAGCCTCTTAGACGGATGACTTAGGTTCTATGAACCGGAATCCCCACACATAACTCGATAAAAGCACCTTGTGTGGACATACAGGATTCTTACATATCAAGCCAAACATCTAATGAAGGATTTAATCTCATGGCTTTTACAACTGCAGCCGGTCACGGCAACTTGCCTAACGGCAACTTCTCAAGCGTCATTTACTCCAAGAAAGTTCAACTTGCCTTCCGCAAGAAAGCTATCTGTAATGACATCACTAACTCTGATTACTTTGGGGAAATCTCAGCTCAGGGCGACACAGTCAAAATCATCAAAGAACCTGAAATCTCAGTAAGCTCTTATGCTCGTGGTACACAGATCGCAGCACAAGACCTTGATGACGAAGACTTCTCTTTGGTTATCGACAAAGCTAACTACTTCGCGTTTAAGATCGACGATATCGAAGAAGCACACAGCCACGTCAATTTCATGGACCTTGCAACCAACCGTGCGGCTTACCGCTTGGCTGACCAGCTTGACCAAGAAGTTCTGGGTTACCTCTCAGGCTACAAACAGACTACTTTGCACACATCTGCTGATGCGGTTAACACAACCGTAAACGGTACTGTTGCTGTTTCTACTGCTGGTACAGACGAATTGTTGACTTCAATGAAGTTGATCAAGTCTTCTTTCGGCAACATCACTACTAGTTCTGCTGCTGATCACTCTATTCCAGTTGCTGCACGTTTGCCGGGCGCTACTGCCTTGCCAACAGCCTATGCATCACCTGTTATGTTGATCAACCGTATGGGTCGTCTCTTGGATCAACAGAATGTTGACAAAGATGGTCGTTGGTTGGTTATCGATCCAGTTATACTTGAAGTACTGATGGACGAAGATTCACGTTTCTTGAACGCTGACTTCGGTGACTCAGGTAGCCTGCGTAACGGTCTGGTCATGCAAAAGTGGAATGGTTTCCGCGTTTATGTGTCTAACAACCTTCCAAGTGTTGGTGGTGGTGCAGCTACTACTGGTACAGCTAACCAGAACACCGACTATGGTGTTATCGTTGGTGGTCATGATTCCTCAACAGCTTCTGCTGAGCAAATCAACAAGACTGAAACTTACCGTGACCCTGACAGCTTTGCTGACATCGTTCGTGGTATGCACCTCTATGGCCGGAAGATTCTCCGTCCAGAAGCTCTGGTAACTGCTAAGTATAACTTGGCTTAATTAGAATAGGCATCCCTTCGGGGGTGTCTTCCTCTCTAGTCATATCTTTGAAAGGATTATATAATGGCTTCTTCATCTTCACTAAAGTCTAAAGCCTACATGGTTGAAAAGACTGTAACTCTCGGCGTTGCATCTGGTACTACTGTTGGTCCAGCTGTTCTTGCTAACACTATGGTCATCTCTGCTGGTATCGAATTCATAGCTGCAGCTGGTTCTGCTGCTACTTCCGCTACTGTAGCTGTTGGCGATGGCGTAACTGCTAACTTGGCTGCTGTTTCTATGCAAGCTAAAGCTGCTGGCACCATTCTTGGTGGCGTAGTTCCTAGCTTCGTATCTGCAGACGACACTATCGACGCTGTATTAGCTGTAACTGGCTCTGGCCTTGTTGCTGTCTCTGCTCGTATCTGGGCTGTCGTTGTAGATTGCAACGAGAACACTAAGAACGCTGCTGAGGTTGCTCGCGACTTAGCTTAAAAACTAACTAGGAGTCCCTCTTCGGAGGGGCTTCTTTCTACTTACTATTGTCAATGGCCTTTGAGGAGACCATTCATTATAGTTCTAGGGGAATCTAATGTCAGCAACATACGTTACACTAGTCAACCAGCTTCTGAGACGCCTTAATGAGGTTGCTCTGGACACAGCCGGTGATGGCTTTGCTACTGTTAAGGGTGTTCAAGCCTTAGCTAAGGATGCTATCAATAACTCTATTCGTCATATCCTACAAGATGGTCAAGAGTTTCCATTCCTTAAGACTACTTACTCACATACACTTACAGCCCTCCAGCGTGAGTACAGCTTCCAATCTGATGTCTCTAAAGTAGATTGGGATTCGTTCTTCCTTAAAGTACACGTAACAGACGCTAATGAGCCTCGTGCTCTTAAGCCTATCTCCTATGAAGCCTATCAGCAAGGCTACCGTGTTTTAGATGAGGTGAACACAACAGGTGCAGCACCTATCGTAGTTTATCAGACTAATGAAGAGAAGTTCGGTATCTCTCCACCGCCTAAGACTGACTATGTAGTAGAGTATGTTTACTTTGCATTCCCTGTTGATCTTGATCTGTACACTGATACAACTCTTATACCTGCTCGGTTCAACCACACTTTGATTGATGGTGCTATGATGTACCTGATGCGCTTCCGTAGTAACGATAGCCAAGCTCAGATACACCAAGCTAACTTCGAAGAGGGTATTAAGGCCATGCGTAGACTTCTCCTTGACGAGAGCCTTCGTGTACGGTCTACTGTTATAGAAAGATCAAACCAACCTACTAGCTTCTCTGGTGTCGTTTAATGGCTGATAACCTAAAGTCTTTCCAAGTATCATGTGGTGGTGGTCTGAATACTGGTCGTGATCTCCTCTCCCAAGGTGAGACACAGCCCGGCTCAGCTATCGCTTTAATCAACTACGAGCCTGCCCTAACCGGCGGGTATCGTCGTATCAGTGGCTTCGCTAACTCCTACGGCACTGTAGCTGGTCTTGGTGACATATTAGGTGTTGCTGTAGCTAATGGTATCAACAATGGTATCCTAGCCTGTCGTACACCGTCAGCTGGTAACAACTACTTACATTATTGGGATGGTACTGTTTGGCAGGCTGTGACTACAGCTGGCTCCCCAACGATGACAGGAGTGACCAAGGTACGCTTCTCCCCGTTTAACTTCGGTACTCCTAAGGTTATGTTGACAGATGGTATTAACCCAGCTGCTACATACGATGGTACTACCTACACTCAGATTACTCATGCTAGTGCTCCTACTGATCCTAAGTACTCAACAGAGTTCCAGTCTCATGTCTTCCTTGCTGGTGACCCAGCTGCTGACACTAACGTATACTTCAGTGCCCCTTATGCTGAGACAGACTTCGCAGTAGCTAATGGTGCTGGTGTTATCAACGTAGGCTTCCCTGTGGTAGCCATGAAGCCATTTCGGGATGCTCTGTACATCTTTGGTACTAACAACATCCGTAAGCTCACAGGATCAAGCGCAGCGACCTTTGCAGTCGAGAACGTAACAGATGACCTAGGTTGCCTAGCGTCTGATAGTGTTATTGAGATTGGTGGAGACCTCCTGTTCCTTTCCCAAGATGGTCTACGTCCTATTTCAGGTACTAGTAAGATTGGTGACGTTAACCTTGAGACAGTCTCTAAGGACATCCAGTCAATCATAACAGGTGTTGTACTAGCTCTAGACTTAGATGGTCTTAACGCAGTCGTTATCCGCTCCAAGTCACAGTTTAGATTAATGTTCGGTTCAGCAGACAGCCAAGGTATTATCGGAGCACTACGTCCCGGTGAGAATGGGCTACGATACGAGTACGGACAACTCCTAGGTATCGAGGCTACAGCCTCTGCTAGTGGTTACATCGGTCAGTCTGAGTTCGTTATACATGGTGACTCCACTGGTAAGGTACACAGACAAGAGCTAGGTAATGACTTTGATGGTGAAGCTATCTTCAGTGCTTTCCAGACACCCTTCTTCCACATGGAAGACCCTGAGGTTCGTAAGATAATCTATAGTGTCTCTACTTACCTCCGTTCAGAAGGTGATGGAACTATCGTGTTAGGTGTTGAGTACGACTACCAGAACCCAAATACATTAGCACCTACTAACTACGACATGACGGTATCCGGTGTAGCGGCATACTACAGCGAAGCCTTATATGACTCAACAGCTATCTTTGATGGTAACCCTTCCCCTGTGTTTAGAACTAATGTAACAGGGTCAGGTAAATCAGTAGCTATGAGATACGTGACAAGCGGAACAGAAGCATCCCATACGATCCAAGGGATTGTTATAACATACGGACTAGGAGATAGACTCTAAATGGCAGGCTATACAAGACAATCAGTCGCTGATATTATCGCAAGTGCGATCATCAAGGCTGCACCCATTAACGCTGAGTTGAACACAATCAGAGATGCCTTTGCACAAGCAACAGGCCACACTCATGACGGTACTTCAGCAGAAGGTGCGTATGTACCTCTTATCTCCGATGCAGCTGCTTATAACAAGGTGGTTGTCGATGCAGTTAATGATCGTATCAGCTTCTACAGTGACGTATCTTCAGTTGCAGTTGAACAGGTACGTATTGAAGACGGTGTATTTGTTCCTGTAACAGACAACGATGTAGACCTTGGTGCCACAGGTGCTGAGTTTAAAGACCTATACATCGATGGTATTGGTTACATTGATACCTTAGCGGTACATGAGAATGCTACAATAGCTGGTACACTTGGTGTGACTGGTCTTTCTACGTTGGCAACAGTGGACATCAACGGTGGTAACATCGACGGTGTAATCATTGGTGCTGCAGTGACAGCTGCGAGTTCCTTTACAACAGTAACTACTTCCGGTCAGGCTGCTCTGAATAGTGTTAACATTGATGGTGGTGCTATCGACGCTACAACAATAGGTATCACTACTCCTGCTGCTGGTGCCTTCACTACGCTCTCCGCAACCACTGGTGTCACTGGTGACGTCACAGGCAACGTAACTGGTAACCTAACTGGTAACAGTGCTGGTGTACACACTGGTGCAGTCACAGGTGACGTAACAGGTAACATCACAGCCTCTACTGGTGCTTCCGCCTTCAACAACGTAACTATCAACGGTTCCTTGGATATGGCCTCTGGGTCAGCTGCTACAGTCACAGGTCTCACAGAGCCTGTCCTAGGTAGTGACGCTGCAACTAAGACATACGTTGATACCTCCGTATCTGATCTGGTTGATGCTGCACCTGCCACACTGGATACCTTGAATGAACTTGCTGCTGCTCTCGGTGATGACGCAGCCTTCTCAGTAACAGTAACAAACAGTATCGCTACTAAGCTACCTCTAGCTGGTGGCACCATGTCAGGTGTTATCGCAATGGGTACTAGCAAGATCACTGGACTAGGTGATCCGACTGCTAACCAAGACGCTGCTACAAAGCTGTACACTGACACACAGGACGCCTTGAAGGTAACTAAAGCTGGTGATACCATGTCAGGTGACCTAGCGATGGGTTCCAACAAGGTTACTGGCCTAGCTGCTCCTATCTCAGGTGGTGACGGTACTAACAAGACATACGTAGACGGTATCTTAGGTTCAGCAACTGCTGCTGCTGCCTCCGCTGCCGCTGCTTCTACATCAGAGACTAACGCTGCTACTAGTGAAACTAACGCTGGAACATCTGCATCCAATGCGTCTACCTCTGAGATCAATGCTGCTGCATCCTATGATGCCTTCGATGATCGCTACCTTGGTGATAAAGCGGTAGCCCCTGCTCTAGACAATGATGGTGCTGCACTTCTTACTGGTGCTTTGTACTTCGATACCGCAGGTGAGTTGATGAAGGTGTACACTGGTACTGGTTGGGTTAGTGCTGGTTCAGCTGTTAACGGTACAACAAACCGTCAGTCTTACACAGCTACGGGTGGGCAGACTAGCTTCACAGCTACATACGATGCTGGCTACGTAGACGTCTGGCTCAATGGTGTTAAGTTACAGCTTGCTGTAGACTTCGTAGGAACCTCAGGAACAGCCATTGTGTTGACTGTGGGTGCTACTGTAGGTGACATCGTGGACATCATCGGTTACGGTACCTTTGAACTAGTTGATCACTACACTAAGATCGAATCAGATGCTCTGTACTACTCTCAGGCAGCTGTTGACGCGACTATAACAGGCTTAGACGCCACATACGTAGACCAGTCATCTGCCACAGGTTCAGCTAACGTACCAGTTGGTACTACAGCCCAACGTGATGGTACACCGGCTAGTGGTATGTTACGCTTTAACACTACTGAGGCATCCTTTGAGGGCCACAACGGCACTGAGTGGGGTTCTATTGGTGGTGGAGCAGTAGATGGTATCTTCTACGAGAACGAACAAGCAGTTACTGCTAACTATACAATAGCAGCAACTAAGAACGCTATGACAGCTGGTCCCATTACCGTTAACGGGGGGGTCACAGTTACAATTGAAACAGGAGCTAGGTGGGTAGTCTTATGAGTATTGTACTAAACGGAACAACAGGTATTACAACCCCTGACATTGACAGCACAGCAGCCCCTGACTTTGATGGTGCTAACATTACTAATATACCAGCGGGTAACTTAACAGGCGCTTTGCCAGCTATTAGTGGTGCGGCACTTACAGGACTTCCAGCGGTATCTTTAGCTAACGCAACAGACGTAACAGTTTCCACAGCAGACCCAACAGTAAGCACCAACCCAACTTCGGGCGTTGGTCATACTTGGATTAGTAAGACATCTGGTAAACAGTATATTTTAACGGATGCAACTGCTGGGGCTAACGTCTGGAAGAACGTAGGTGATAGTACTGGAGATATAACCAACGCAACTTACATTGCTGCGACAGGTGGCACAATAACCACGGATGGTAATTTTAAGGTACACACTTTTACTTCTTCTGGAACCTTTACAGTAACCAATACTCCCAACCAAGCCGTTACTTACTTGGCAATTGGTGCTGGTGGCGCAGGGAGAAATGGCAGTAGTGCCGACTACCGAAACATGGGCGGCGGCGGCGCTGGTGGTTATTTAACAAGCACGTTTTCTCCTTTAGGGGGATCGGGTAACGCTGGGCAGTACACGATAACGATTGGTGGTAGTGGCAGTCCCAATGCTGGTGGTGCCTCTTCTCCATCAGGCATTGTAAAAGTTTCAGATCAATCTTCTGTGGTATCGGCTTTAGGCGGTGGATCAACAGGTAATGATGGTGGGTCAGGCGGGGGCGGTGAAGGTCGTGGTGAAGGAACATTAACTACAACCCCGGGTTCTGGCACAGCAGGTCAAGGTAATGATGGAGGAACTGCTTCAATAAACAGCACTACCGCTGCTGGAGGCGGCGGTGGAGGCGGTGCAGGTGCTGTTGGTAGCAATGCGGGTGATAGCATCGGCGCTAACGGTGGTGTGGGCCTATCTTCTTCAATAACTGGCACGGCAGTAATACGTGCTGGCGGTGGCGGAGGTGGAGGAACAGCTGGAAGAGGCTTAGGATTAAACGGGGGCGGGAATGGTGGACATAATGCAAATGGATCGGCTGGTACTGCAAATACTGGATCGGGCGGTGGTGGCGCTGGGGGTAGTCGAAATGATGGTGCAAATGGCGGATCAGGCATTGTTATCCTTCGTTATCAATTTCAATCATAATAGGAGAATAGAACGTGGCACATTATGCAAAAGTCAGTAACGGCATTGTCGTAAAAACCATAGTGGCAGAGGCTGATTTTATTGAGTCTTATCAAGACAACCTTGCGGGCAAATGGGTACAGACATCCTACAACACACATGGCGGCGTACATGCAAACGGCGAAACACCCTTGCGTAAAAACTATGCTGGCATTGGAATGGTATACGATGCAACACGGGATGCTTTCTATGCACCTCAACCGTATGCAAGCTGGGTTTTAGACGACACTAGCTGCATATGGGAGGCACCAGCAGCCATGCCCGTAGATGACAAAACATACCGCTGGGATGAAGACACAATAGCTTGGGTAGAGGTAACATAATGAGTAAAATAGCATTAACACCAAACGCTTCGGGGACAGGCACCTTTACACTTGCCGCCCCTGACAGCAACGTTAGCCGTACGCTGACATTACCAGATAGTACAGGTGAGTTGCTTAACGCTGAGAGTAGCTTGAATGCCACTAAACTAACTGGTGCTTTGCCAGCTATTGATGCTTCTAATGTTACAGGGATTGTTATTCCTCCTGTGTTTGCACCTGTGGCAGTAACGGGTACTACTCCTAGTCTGAATGTTGGTAGTTATAACTTCTTTGATCAAGGAGCACTTACAGCCAACACAACTGTTAGCTTCGCTAGTGTTCCAACTAATGCAAAGTGGAGTTATTCTTTTAATGCAAACGTAGCGACAGGTACTTGGAACATCACTACCGCTGTTTATGTGCAGAGGTTTGCTTT
>TARA_R110002167_G_scaffold64243_3_pt1 | contig 19652 bp, 14 predicted proteins | sample TARA_R110002167 | Tara Oceans TARA_R110002167 (sample SAMEA4398238) | marine metagenome | biome: Polar Biome; feature: [MES] marine water layer (ENVO:01000295) within the mesopelagic zone...; material: water (ENVO:00002006), including particulate matter (ENVO:01000060) such as...... | reverse complement strand
ACGGCGTCGATGAGGGTTGTAGCTGCCTTACGACGGAAGCGGTTGGTCTCGAAGATGTATTCGATGAGCCCTGAGACGCTCACAGCATTTGGCTGAGAGTTGGGGTTACGTGCCACAGCGGCGACGGCGGGGTTGGGCCCCAGCAGTGCGCTTACAGCGGTGTCGGCGATTGCATAGATAAGGTTCTTGCTGCACAGGAAGTTACCGGCGGTACCCGAGCCACTATCTGCCGTTGAATAGAAGTCGCCCCGATAGAACCGACGGGCCTTATCGAAGTTCTTCTTCTCGTTCTGCCGGTAGAACCGGACGTGTTGGTCTATGAGCTTTGACAGCTTAGGCATTGTGAGTCCCTTCTACGCAGCCGAGGCTACTTATTGTCTTTGGCCGGCTTCTTATCTACCTTCTTATCTCCGCTGGCCACAATCGGTTTGACCCGGCTTGACGGTATTTTAGGGTCCTCTCCCGGCATGAACGCATCCAGCGGGCCTCCGGGGGCGCCTGGATCTATTTTGCCGCTGCCCAGCGCCTTCGTCCGTTCTGCCGCCGACATCGCCAATAGCTCGGTCTGCCGCGTCTTGGGCATCTTTGCGAAGTTGGCCTGCTCCGTGGATGACATGGCCTCGATAGCCAGGCGGCGTTCCTTGTCGCCCGCGGCTGCCTTCTTCTGAAGCGCGTGGATGTCGATAGTGTCGAGTGTAAAGGCGGGGGGTGTCTTCTTTTTAGGCATGTCTACATCCAGTTTCGCGAGATAGGTTGGTAGGGTGAGCGCGCGTCGCGCTCTTTCTGTATCTTGTGTTTATCCAGGTCACCAATAGTAACCTGTCCGGGCACACGCTCTGAGACTACCTCACCGGGCGCGCTTGTGAAATGTCGACGTGAGAGGATGTCGGCGGCCATGACGGCAGTTCGCGCCCGGTCGAAGTGGTGGATGGTCCCGTCTTGTCCTCGAACGCGCTTCTTACGGCTTCCGTCGTAGTTCAGTAGCTGGTGGAGTAGGCCGCGGCTTCGAAGCTCCAGGTCTTGCTGGCGGAGCATTTGGACAAGACGGGCCTCAGCTTCTTGCAGCCGCTTGTCGGTGGCGTACCAGCCTGGGTGGTTCCGGTTTGTCCACAGGAGGTTGCGCGCGCCCCCATCTTTCAGGATGGCGATGCACGCGGTAGCGTTGGACTCGACTGCGATCATGGCGTCGAGGTAGCGCTTTTGTATACGCTCGAGCCGGCGGGCGAAGCGGTCGGGTGCTTCCCGGTCTTCCCAGAAGGCGACTTCTCTACGCTCGGTCGCGTCCCACACTGTGAGCGCGCTCTTATCGCCGGTAGAACCGAAGCCGGCGGGGTCGGCAGTGATGAGGTACTTGCGTCCTGGTAGTGGCTTCTCAAACTCGTGGCAGCCGAAGTCGCCGAGCCGTGGCTCAGGAATGGCGGATTCCAGCGCAGGCTTGAGAATCTCGGCCGGCATGATGGGGTTGGTGCTACCCAGCCAGCCGTCGTACGAATCGCTGGGGTACTTGGATGAGAATAGTCGGGGGTCGCCGACGAACTCGGTACCCAGAGCACGGCGACGGAAGGCCATGTTCCCGAGTGACATGCCTTCGTGGCGCTGCTTGTACTCGGCTTCGATGGCGGTTGGGTTGAATCCATCATCGAGCTCACGGCAACTCTCATCTTTCCACCACTCGAGAAACAGTGGGTGGAACCGACTGTTGCCTTCAAGGGCGGAGCGCCACATCTGCTCATGGTGGCTACCCGCGCGGCCTGGTGTGCTCTCCAGAATAACCCTGGCGTGAGGCCGCTTGTTCACAGTCGGGAAGATATTGATGGCTGCTTTACGCTGCCACTGTGCCTCACCGAACTCCGTGATGACCAGCCTATCGATTGAGCGGCCGATAGCAGGAGAGCGCCCGCCAGCGGTGAGCACTTTGATGCCGCCGCCGTGCGCGAAGTGCATCTGCGTTGCCCCGGCCTTTCGCCCTGACTCAAGCGGCATGCGCACGTCTTTAGGCAGGCGGTGGTACGTGAACAGGATGCGCTCGAAGATGTCTTCGGCGGTGTCTTGGCGCTCAGCGATGAGCAGACCCTTCACACCTTGTAGGTACATGCAGTCACGGAGCAGGAGCATGACGCTGATCGTAGTGATCTTGGCCTGCCTGAACTTGTTGACCATAATCCAGCGGTGCTGGTTGTACGTCTCAAGCAACTTGCGCTGCGTGCGGGTGGGCTCCATGAATCCGGTAGACTCGTCTTCTCGGACTATCTGGCACATCGACACGAACGCATCGGGTGTGGAGAACATGGCCCGCATCTTGGTCGGATGAATAGAATCGCAGTCAGCAAACTTGGCGCCACCCAGCGTCTTCTGATTGAGAATCTGCTCCGCGCGTGTTTGTCTGTTGTACGGGTTGGCCATATACACAATAGTATCATGCAGGTGTGGTTTGTGCCCGGAGTAGCTCATGGCAGATAAATGGATTGAGAAGGCGATTAAGAAGCCAGGGGCTCTCCGCAAAGAGATGGGCGTCAAGGCAGGCGAGAAGATACCGACCGAGAAACTGCAGTCAGAAGAGACCCGCCTCCGCAAGAGGGGTGAGGGAGAGAAGAAGCTATCTACCGCTGATCGCAAGAAGCTGAGACGTGTAGTCTTAGCCCAGACACTAAGGGAGCTATAATGCCAACGGGAACCGATGTTCGCGCGACGACGCAGCCAGACCTCCAGGCGTCGCGCGAGCGTGCCAGTAAACGCAAGCGGCTCAGCGGGGTCGTCCAGAGCTACGTTAAAAAGAACGCCAAGCCGAAGCCCGGCAGCACGAAGCTGTATTGACGGGGCAAGAAAAGGGCTAAGGCAACTTGCATACCGCAGCTCCATGGTGTACATAAAATATACGCACCCATCAGGTGTGTCGGGTAGCCATCAAGGTCCGGCATCAAAGCATCGCAGGGCAGGCAGAGACAATCAGTAAACACTTCTCAACTATGGTTGGGGGTTTCGGTTTTGTCCGCCACCCGACCGCGAGGCTAAAATGGCTATCAGCACAGAACTCCTGAACACCACGTTTGCGGATCTCCGCAAGCCCTTGGTGAACTCATTTGTTCGCAGTAACGAACTGTTCGAGTCGCTTGACAAGAAGGCACGGATGCCCATGGAGGGTGGAACGTACATTGAGCGTTCCTTCTCCGGTGGTGCTCCTGCCCGCGGTGTCGGTGTCTACGTCGGTGACGAGCTGTTGAACATGACTCGGCGCCAGCAAATCCGTAAGTTCCAGGTGGAACCACACCGGATCGTTGTTGCTATCAACATTCCCAAGCGGGAACTCAACCAGAACAGTGGCAAGCTTGCCATCATTCGTCTGATCGAGGAATATCCTCAGACCACGATGGACGGTGTCAAGGGCGACCTCAATAAGTACCTTCTCACTGGTGTGAGTCGTGGCTTGGTCTTCCAGTCCTCTGAGCTCAAGGGCTTCCTTACTCTGAACGGTCAGAAGACTGATGGTATCGGAGCTGGTGTTGGTGACGGTCTTCTTGACTTCGTGGCACCGGGCTCTCAGAGCGATACGGTCCAGAGTGTGGCCAAGAGTTCCAGCACCTTCCACTTCAACCAGTATGGTCATATCAGTTCGTGGTCTGCGAACGGTATTACCAAGCTTCGTCAGACGTACAGGCAGTGTGCCCACTACGCTGGCGGTACTGCGAAGGGGCCGGATCTCGTCATCATGGATGACGACACCTACACGAACTTTGAGGACAGCCGGCGCGACAACGTTCGAGTCAGCATCGTTGATGAGAAGATTGACAAGAGCAACACCCTGGGTCTTTCCCTCGGTCTCGCTCAGGTCCATTCTTCCATCGATCTTGCGACCACGAACTTCACTGGTGTAGCCAATGGCGGCGTGACTTACATGCTGAACACTGACTACCTGGAGTTCCCGATGCTCGAGGCTCCGACCATCTCCGAGTTTAAGGAGAGAGTTGGTGACCAGGACGTCGTGACCGCACTGTTCTCCATGCAAGGTAACATCATTTGCACCAAGACTCCGGCCCAAGGCTGTGTGTCTGGTGGTGCGGCTTAGGAGTAAATCATGGCACTTGGAAATCAGTTCACGTCAGCCGCTCTTGACGGCACATCATTCTCGACGGTTTACGACGACGAGCAGTACTCCCTGGGTACGCTTCGACTTGAGTCTGCCGATGATGTTGTTGCTGCAAATAGCACCCACGCAGGTGACCGTGTTTGGATCTTTGTCAAGATCACGACTGCGGTTGTCGCTAACAAAGTAGTATTGCACGATGCTTCTGCGGGCCTGTTCAACGGCCTTATCGCGGGTGCAACGCCTGCGGCCTCTGTGCTTGGTGTGACCAATCATGCGATTGGTACGGGTAAGTACGGTTGGGTCATTCGTCGTGGTTGCGCGGAGGCTACTGCAGATGGCAGCGCCATCACCGCCGAATCTGCGATCATGACCGTCGCATCTGGTGAGGTCACTGACCAAACTGGATCGACTGAGGCTCGTATTATCGGCATGGCGGTTGACGGTGCCACGAGTGCCGTTGGTACCGTGTACCTTACACTGCCGTAGTCAGTCACTGCGTGATACACTTGGGGGGCGGGGCTTTCGGGTCTCGCCCCCCTCGTCTTTGGAGGTCTTGTGAACGTATCCCTTGGTGCCCTTAGAGCTCGACTTCTCGACCTCCGCTCGTGGGATAGCAGCGGTGAGACGCTCAACAATCGTATCCGGGCGGCGTTGAACCTTGCGCTGGACCGCCTTGCTGGCGATGTACCGCAGGCTTTGGTGCCGGACGAAGAGCACATTGTCCTGTACGCGTCTGTGGATTCAGAGACATCTACAGTGGATGCGCGGCTCAAGTTCACAACTGACCGTCGAGTGCTGGAGTTTGTTGACACAGCAGGTGCTGGCATCGCGGCTGCGCCGTCTCTTACGACGTGGCGCCCCACCATCACAGGTGAGTGGGACGGTACCATGCACCTTGAGATCACAGACCCTGATGGTGTCGCGCACCGACGCCAGAGTCTTGAGTGGTGGAAGGACACGTCTGGTAGCCCGACGCGCTACTACGTGAGCCTCGACCGACCGTGGCGGAATGTCACCGACACGCTGATGAAGTTCCGCATTTATCAGCCTGAGTTCTTCGTCCAGGACGACGTGATGGAGCTGTTAGAGCCCGCGCGTATCTGGGACGATTCCAAGCAGCAGGTGTGGGCCGTTGATACTGCGGGCGCGTACCGCCAGGACATGGTGGATTTCCAAGGCAACACTGGCGGCCGTCCCTGCCGTATGTGGCGGGGGCGCCATTTTCAGCTGCCAGCTCCGACCGAGCCTCCCCAGGTTGTCGAGGCCTTCGATAACCCGGTGCCTGTGGAGAACCCGAAGTCGCCTCAGCCCAGTGCGGGCGCACCGGAGCAGTTTCCTCAGGTTAGCGGATCGCCTGCGGGAGAGCAGACTTACATGACCAAGCCGGCAGGCGCAGGTGCCACCCCCACCGCCTCTGTTGGGGGAACGGCGCCCGCGGTGGCTCTGGGGACGTTTGGGTCTACGTCAGGTACGCCCGCGGCCGACGCTGCCTACACGTGGCACACAGCCAACACGCTGCGCGCGGGCACTTGGGCGATTCGCTACACGTACGTGTGGGGTCGTCGTGACGAAGAGTGGGAGCAGTCACCACTGGTCACACCTGGCAACAACACCGAGCAGGACAGCTCGTACAAGCTGACGTGGGCGTATGAGCCTGCTCCTTCTGTGATCTCGGGTGTAAACCAGTACTCAGGTGTCCACGATCCTGTGTGGGAGAGTGCCCCCTCGCCAGCGACGGTGGTGCAGCAGACCAGCAGCGGTGCCTTAGTTTTGTCCGCGACCAACATTGACGCGATGCGGGGCTTCGGTGACCAGGCCCAGTTGCGCGCGGGCCGCACAGGGATGCGTATTCGCTACTACGTGGCGCATCTCGGTACAGAGGGCGGCACGGGTGACTTCAACGCTGTAGAGACTAACTACCGCTACCACCTGCTATGCGAGGTCGAGCCGACCTATGACCAAGTCAACGCGTTTACTGTGGCGGGCAGACCCGCGCCGGCCAGCGTCACCGCCCTGGGTGCGGGTGCGCGGAAGGGTGGCCGAGTTGTATGGAATGGCGATCAGCTGTACGACTACCACCGCCCACTGAAGCACAGCACTGGCTACTACGCATGGAAGGTGTACCCAGCGCAGAACGCGAGGTACGAGCTCGACCTCCGCGTATTGCGGTTGCCGAAGAAGTACATCGATGATCAAGACACGGCACCGATTCAGCGTGACGCCGTCCCTGCTTTGATTGAGCTGACGCTACATTACGTGGCCCTTGTTGATGGCAATGACCAGACGGGGGCGCATGCGCACCTTCAGCGATACCAAGAGCTTGCGCGGACATATCGGCAAAAGTATGGTAATCCTGGCGGTATAGTCGAACCGGTATCGATTATGGGTTACAGTGGGCGGAACCGTTACGGTACGTATAGTAGCGTATCTCTCGACGAATAACTTGGGTGGCCCCCGCGCTTCTGTGGGGGGAACAACAACATGAGGTGAAGTAATGGCTGAAGCAAAGAAGTATCCCCGTCTGTTTGCGCTACCGCGTCCTAAGCTGGGTGATCAGATGTACCGACGCACGTTGGTAAACCAGTATGAGGAAGCCATCGTTACCAGTCTCATTGGTAATGAGCCGGGGTCTGAAAACTGGACGGCGACCTTGATGACTAAGAACGGTGTCGAGTTTGTCAGCGGTGACGTAGAGCATCGCGGTGTCCACAACTGGATGCCTCGAGGGTGGGAGTACGACAAAGACAACGCCACTTGGACGGTTCCGGCGGAGCTACTTCGCGCAGGAGACGCCGTAGATGAGGATCCAGCTGTGGCTATTCAGGAGGCCAGCACTGCCGTGTTTGTGCTGCCTCAGCCGTGGGAAGATGAGAAGTTCATGTCTTGGAAGAGTCGGGCCGTGAAGTCCGTACCGGCTCTCCGTCAGCACATGCGTTCAAGCGCGCTTCTTTCTGATGCGTGGAAGAACAAGGAATACGAGGTTCGACTGTAGCAGTCGAGGAGCGCCATAGTGGCAGGGCCCGCACAACAGCAGCCGCAGTCTATCGTGATTCCTCCAGGCGAGGGGAGGCAGACCTACGAGTCTACCGCTCTTGCTTGGAAGATTCAGAATCTCGAGACGACGTTAGACGGCACGTTGAAGAGCGTCACGGGCCCGGCTGCGCTGCGAATCACCCGTAGAGTAGAGGGTCTCAACGCGGGAGACGTGGCTGCAGCGGGCGCGCCTACCACCCAGTACTGGAACACCGGCCGTCCCCACAGCATCTTTCATGCAGGTCTACAGTCGGGGTCGGCATCGATTCTGCTGTATCGATTCGGCAGCAAGCTGTACCGCTTTCTCGGCTCTCACGGCGGGAGCGCGGCCCCGGCCGATGAGGTCATTCTCACGGGACTCAGCGACCCCGCTGTACCGCTGTACCCAGACCAGTACGTTACGATGAATGGCCAGGTCATCTGGACCAACGGTGTCGACCGTGCGCAGATCATCACGTATGACGGAACGGCGGGGGACTTGGGCTACAGCAAGAAGCCGTCCGCTCCCCAGGTGTTCCACCCGGCCAAGCCTTCGTTTGAGCAGTCTTTCTTGTACTTCCCCAATGCATGGGGCTACTCGTGGCCTGGTCGTATCGGCACGCCGGGTGACATATTGGCGGGCCGAGAAGGCGCGTTGTTGGCGGGTCGCTGGTATTACTATGTTCAGTACGAGGATTCGTACGGCAACCTCTCGGCCTTCTCTGCTCGCAGCGAAGCCGTGCAGCTCTCGTCCAATCAGGCTGACCCATTCTCTGGGGCCACTGACAAAAAGGATGTGAGCAATCAAGAGGGCTCTGAGATTGACGACCTGACTCGTCGGTTCTTGCTCAAGACTGCAGGTGACGCGCCTCCGCAGACGGCGGCTGTGCATGTCTACAGGACGCCGGACACGTTCCATGTGGACGCGACGCCCCGGTTCCTCGCGCGTATCCCTGGTAAGAGCCAGGTGGTCTTTGACGACAACTACTCAGACACAGAGCTCAGCGACCCGTGGAAGCCGACGGTAGACGTCCCTATTTTCCGTGTGGCGTGCGCTCACCAGGGGCGCCTGATTATCGGCAACATCCCAGGGGACACCGGCCTTGTGCGACGGTCTGAGCCTGGGTTTGCCGGTACGTTTGGCGAAGCCGAGTTTGTCTATCCAGACACCAGTGGCTCAGAGATTACGGCGCTGGCGTCTCACGGAGGTCTGCTTCTGGCGTTCACTGAGTCTTGCGTCTACTCGCTCTCTGACTTCGCCAATCCCACTCCCCTGACGCGGGGTATCGGGTGCACAGCTCCTCGGTCTATCCAGTCGCTCCGCAATGGCACGTTGGTGTGGCTGGGACGCGACGGCTTTTACGGCATGACAATGACGGGCGCCGTGACTCGGGTGAGCGCGGCTATTGATAAGGTCATGCGCCGGGAGATCAACCGCTCGATGCTTCGTCTCGCCGTGTCTACCGTCGACGCCGAGACTGGTGAGTACAGGTGTGCGCTAACGCCGGCTGGGTCTATTTACAATCGACTACTCATGTGTTTTGACGGCACCTTTTGGCGGCGCCTCGACATGGGGATTCACTTCGCCGACCTGACAACCACAGATGACTGGCGGCAGTACGTGGTGGGAATCGGCACCGACGTAGAGAAAGAGTCGGACGTCACGCTGACCGATGGCACAGGTACTGAGCTCGACTTCTCTCGCGTCTTCGTCTTGGGCCACGAGACCAAAGACTACGCGCCGCCGTCTCGGCAAGTGGTGTATCGGTCAGCCTGGATGAAGTCATCGGCCGATGGCCTGACGCCTACGAACGTACGCTCGATGTACATAGGGTTGCTGGACGCCTGGAACGGAACTGCTACGATCAGGATTTACCGCAACGGCTCGTGGAAGCGGCACGTCGCCATGGACGACCTGCGGTTGATTGGGCCAGATGATGGCTCAGCCATCGTCACGGACATTGCGGGCGCCGCCGTCATAGGGGCCGCGTCAGCGCATGAGCCCCGCTTGTATTGGCGCGAGGTACCCGTAGACATCCGCAACGCAAACTCATGGGCGTTTGAAGTTGTCATTGAGGGCGAGCCTTTGCGCGACCTGGGCCGTATACACATCGCGGCGTTCGCGTTCGACATAAGCTTGGCCAGCGGGGGCTCTCCTCGCGGTCGCGTACCTCGCCGCAACGACCAGTAGGAGTCTCCGTGCCATACATCTTCCCTAAGCGACGCCTCAAGCGTGACGATGTCTTAGACCCAAATGACTTGAATCAAGACTTCGTACCTGTGCAAGAGCTTCTCAGCGGTCAGTTAGACGCCAAGAACTTCATCGCCAGCGACCTCAAGTCGAATGTTACGGTGGCGACGGGCGCCTACTTCACACCGCACTACACCAAAATAGAGGTACCCGTATCTCTGGGCAACGCCGCGGGTAACACGACAACGTCGATGAACTTCGTCCAGACGGACGGAGCAACGCTGCGCCCGCCGCCGGCAGAGCCCGCCCGGCCGACAAACAAAAACATCTTTGTCATCCCGAATACGCAGGCATGGGTATCGATAACGCATATTGATCCAGACGATGACACGAAGCGTCTCCCGATCAAGATCGACCTCGATACTGACCAGGCTGTGCTCTGGATTACCGCCTACGTGCAGTACGTCTGGAACGGGTTCTTCGAGCCGAAGGGCGGGCCTGGGATTGACGCCGAGAGCGGCACGTACAAAAACAAGGGCCACTTCGGCCTCGACCCCACAGAGTTTACCAACTCCGATGGAGAACAACGCGCGCCCTACGCATATAGACTGAGAGAGGCGTCGTCTGAGATTGAGAACAAGTACCCAGACAGGGGCGGGTTCCATCACCTCTCTCGGGGAGAACGCCCCGCCAACGTACAGTTTGCTATTCGTATTGATGGCCGCGTTATTGAGGAGTCCATCACGGGCAAGCATGGAACCTACGACCATGAGCCGAAGGGATTTAGAGCCGGTGAGTCGTCGAATAGTAAGGCGGGCCAGCGCTCGTTCAAATACAAGGTGACGTACGATAACGCGCTGCCCAGGCCGGGACAGCGCATCCCTACCGAGCAAGCCGTAGGCTTAGGCCCAGAAGTATTGCCTGTACGCTTTGGTTGTGTCGTCCCCGTTGCGCCTGGTAACCACGAGATTGAGATCATCGCGCGTCGCCTGCGCCCGATGAAGAACGAGAGCACTCGGGCCGGTGACTATGTGGGCGTGTTCTCGCGCAGGCTGTTGGCGATGGAGCTCCCGGCGTACGCTGCGCGAGCCACCTCCAGAGTAACGCCACCGACTATCCCGCACTTTGAGTCGGAGACGACCATCACAGAGACTCGGATTGGTACGAACACATCACAGAAGCTGCAGAATCGTCTCAATGATATTCGAGTCGCTGACGTAGCTCGGAACTCGCTACCGAACACGCACCTACCCAGCAAGGTCAAGTTCTCTAAGCGCACGGCGATCACGCCTGATATTGTCGAGGACGATGACGGCGCCAACTACTCGAAGGGGAAGTCGCGGGCGCGGTGGCCAGGCTGGGCTGTCAACGCCAGGAACAAGGTGGTCACGACTGCGCGGAGCGGCTGGGGCAAGAACTTTGCAGATAGTAATGGCGCGGGCTGGTTCATGCTGGATGACGGTGGCTCAGATCAACTTCTCATCGAGAATAGCAATCTGACTGTGGGCGAAGACGAGTTTCTCATCACCATGGCTGACGTGAACTTACGGCGCATCACACCTATGAAGTCTGACTTTACGGGCGATCTTGATGTGGAGGGCGCCAACGATTGGCGCGACTACTTGTGTTGGTACATGCCCCACAAGTATCTTGATCTGTACGTGGCCTTCTCGATTGGATATTACGATGGCTCAGCCTGGAATATCGTAGACGCGCACCGGCCGTCGTGGATAAACAGGTACAACTGGATTCATCGAGGTCCGGGCTATCGGTCTAATGACTCCGTCGAGAAGAAGCGTACCGGTGTTGGGCTTACTGGCGGAGTGGGGCTTTTCGGGAACCAGACAACGCACGGCTTTACTGTTGAGGGGGCGTCGCTGGACGGGCGTGGCGGTGAGACGGAGGATGGCCTTCAGTCGACCAACATCCCGTTATTCTGGGCGTTGGAAGGTAGCGTAGCCCCCCAGACTATTGAGAAGGTCGCCGTCTTTGTAACCGCCGCCGTCCCTGGTTGGTGGAGGAGGAACGCGACCCGCGAAGATATAGACTTCCGTATGTGGCAGTATCCAGCGCGAGATATATTGAAGGGCCTGCAGATCCGCTGGGGTAACAGTCACTTGAGCGCTATCAAGGTGGAGAAGTAGCATGGGTGACATTACGCTTGCATACTTGTACCCAGATAGCAGCGTCTTGGATGTTCCGGGTCACAACAACAATATCCACTCGTCTGACACGTCCGTCCGCGAGGGGTTGATGTCGACGGCGAACGGCTACCTAACGACGGAGAACTTGGTCTCCGGGTTTACCGTCCGTAAGCATCATGTCATGCAGGAGCAGGCGGCACTCGCCCGTATGGAGAGCATGTCTCCGACCAACACTATTTACGCCGACGGTGTGGCAGAAGACGCCGCCAAAGACGCCGCTGAAGATCAGTGGTTCAATCTACCGGGTTGCTCGCTTACTTGGTACCAGCCGTACGATGCGAGTGTCCTCCTTGCTAACTGGGGCTTCTTCACGAGTCACAACAGGTGGGGGGGTACATTCCAAGATAGAAACGGCGCGACCCGGACAATCAATCCGGGTGTGCGCCTGCGGTGCGTGATTGATGGCGCGGAGATTCCGGCCACCTCACGTAGATTGACAAAAAACCACTTCCACCCAATCAGCCCGGGCTCGGCGTCGTTGCCGGGTGTCGGTGACGTAGGTGGTAAGGAAGGCAACCCTGCCTTTGTCGACACTGAGGCACACTCGGCGTTGTACTGGGACATGCACTACAGCAGCAAGGATACGGGGACAACGGCGGGCTACCATGAGATTTCGGTCCAGTGTCGAATGAGCATAGACGCATCGGACACAGTTAAGTTGAAGTCAGCCGGCTCCACCGCATTTGGTGACAAGTTTGAAGTCATTGGCTACTTCAAGTTGTTCAATCACATTTCTCTTGGTATTCGGAACGCCCGGGTACTGACTCTTCTATAGCGACACGATATACTTGACGTGGAGGCCGCATGACCCTGCATGACGCACTTTTCCCCTGGGCTACTCCGCGTAAGCTGGCATTGTTCTTGTCGGCGCTCGCTGCGTGTCTGATCTTCGGCGACTCTACCTACGGCGACGTGGCTCTTGCGATTGACCCCGTCACTCTGGGGCTGATGTATGCCGGTGGCAAGCTGATAGGTGGGATTGGCAAGGCTGTTCAGGGCTACCAAGCGAAGAAGGGCGTCGAGGCTATCGAGGGCTCCGAGGGTTTCAAGACCACTCAGACATTGGGTAAAGAGGCCGGCGAGCGCCTCAAGGCTGGTGAGTACGGTGACTCTGCCGCGGGTAAGCGCCAGCAGTTGGGTGAGATTGTCCGTGCGCAAGAGGGTGCCACCAGGGGCTCTCGTGAGCAAGCGAAGCGGTCCATTCAAGCGCAGGGCGGCTACGGTCGGTCAGGTCGCGCACTGGCGGCGTTGAGAGACGTGGTCACTGGCGGCCGCGCCGAGACTGTAGCGAAGGGCGCTGAGAGTATTGAGAAGGCCGACGTTCAACGCGCGGCAACTCAGCGAGCAGCCGATGCCGCTGCCCACGGCACGGCCACAGCGCAGAGGGCGCAGCTCGAGACGGCGCTTGCCAGCGCCAAGGGCCAGATGTACGGCGGGGCGATGGGGGCTGCTGGTGAGCCGGTCTCGGCCTACGCACAGTCTCAGATTTCGGCGCGTGCGTACGAGAAGAAGCCGGGGACGACAACCCAAGACGAGTTCCTCAAACTGGATCGGGGGTAAATCATGGCAAGCACATACGACAAAAACGCGGCCACGATTGAAGGACTTTCAGGCAGCGACAGGTGGAAGTATCTCGCTATGATGAGCGGGACGCTTGAGCGTCTCGAGAACCAGAAGGCGAAGAGCGCTGATGTGCGCGACAAGGCCATGCTTGAGAGTCAGCTCAAGATGCGTAAGGGCGCTCAAGACTTCAACATCGAGATGCAGAAGATTGATGCGGCTAACGCCAGAGCGCGCCTCGCTGCGGCTGCGAAGATTGAGTCGACGGCTCTCAAGTCGGTTGAAGACTACGCCACGAAGTATGCCAAGCCTTACTCAAGGATCGAAGACGCGGCGGAGGCGCGAGGGCGAGAGCACGCGACCCCCGGACGGAGTAGATTTGGTACTGTGATGGGTGTGTTGATCCAGCGCGCCACTGCTGCGTCAGGGATGACCTTCGACAAGTACAATCCCAAGTTTCTCCGCACGTTTGAATCCGTGGTTGCCGTGGCGGACCCTGCAGGGGAGTTCTTCGACCGTGACGATAAAACAGGTGAAGTCACGGGGCTCACCGCCAAAGGCAAGAGCCTTGTTGGTGTGCACGTTCCAGGCGACGCATCGTTTGCGACACAAACCATCGCGGGAAACGCGATTGAGACACTGTGGGACGATTACAAGTCACTCAACACGACGTTCAAAAAGCAGACGGCAGACGGTAAAGCGGCGTACGACAAAGCACAGGAGCTCAAGAAGCAGGCGTTAGGGGCGACTAACGGCAGCGCGCGCCAGTTGGCATTGGTCAAGTCGTACGGTGACTACATGGAGCAGTCTTTTGGCATGACGTTCCAGGCGTACAACATCGGTGACATGGAGTCTGTCCAGAAGAGAGTCAACTCAGCGACCGACACGAGCACCACGTACCGGATGGTCAAGGGCTTGATGGAGAAGCTGGCGGCGGAGACCTTGGGCTCAGGTCCCAAGTCCTCAAAGATGGGTGAGGCTATTATGCGCCCCAAGTTTCAGCAGTGGGCGAAGGACCACGGCTTCGAGTCTATTGGTACAGGTACGCAAGATAAAGACGGAGAATGGTCGTACATTGAAGGTGGTGACGACGAAGCTGCGATGAAGCTGTACATTGCTCAGAGAAAGAAGAGCAAGTTCAACTACGGCTTCATGCGGAACGCCGGTACAGGCGAGACTGTTCAGGTCACTCTGAAGGACGGCTCGACGCTATCTGGAGAGCGCGCCAAGGTCCACTCATCGGATCGACCAAACATCCTCCGCATCATCACGTCAGCGGGTGACGTTGAGTTCATCAATACGTCTGAGGACATCGATGGTGACGTGATCATTCTCGAGGACGCTCCTGATAAGAAGGGCATCCGCGAGCGGATCATGGGTCGTCGTGGTGTTCGTCAGAAGGAGAAGACGGCACTGCTTGTAGAGGAGGCCGCACGAGACAGCGAGGGTCTCCTCGAAGACGCCGCCATGGTTGGCGAGCAGTACATTCTGGACAAGTCAGGCCGCTACCTCTCACAAGACGAGTACGACAAGCGCGGGGAAGCTGTTCTCAAAGCGCAACGTAGGGGCCAGGCAAAAATGATCGAGGTAGAGGGGAAGACCTACCTCTACGCCGATGGTGAAGTTTATGCGGTATCTGCGGGTAGGGGAAAGACAGTTAAGGTAACGCTGGTAGATGACGAGGCTCTGGTAACAGCCGTAATGTCGACCAAGGGTAAGCCCTTACTCATCAAAGATGGAGAGTCCGCCCGGTACGGGACCAAGGCCGACTTTATTGATGGCGACCTGAAGTTAGACAGCGTGATTAATCCCGATGACGAAGCGTACGCCAGCCTGTCTGAAGCGGCTGAAGAGGTGCTCAAATCAAGCGTCACACCTGAGTCTCTTGGTGCTCGCCTCACTGATAAGCCTGAGGCTACCTCAGAGTCGCGGGGCGCGCGCAGCAGCGCGGCGGCTACGACTGCCCCTGATGCGGGTATAGCTGAAGATCCAGTGGAGCCTGAGATAGAGGCTCCAGCTAAGCCGTTCAGCCGCGCCGACCTCGATAAGAGGCAGGGGAAGGCTTACGACAAGCGGCTGGGCGAGCTCAAGGGGCTCATTGCCCAGTTGCCGTCCGCGAAGGACAATCCCGAACAGCAGGCATTGATTCTCCAGGAGTACATGACCGACTTCAATCTCAGCTTCTCGAAGCTGAAGAAAGGCGACAAGCCGACAATGACGGGTGTGGAGTACATCGCTCCTGGGATTGTGGAAGAGGTAGAGGAAGAGACGCCTGCACCTAAGCCTGTACCTAAGCTTGTGGCGGCATTTGAGGAACTGGTTGCGACGGCTGACCCGACGCAGAAGTATTTTACGCGAGATAGCACCGGCAAGGTGACGGCTATTACCGCCGAAGGTGCGAAGCTTGAGGGGCTCTCTGGGCAACCTATTAAGGAGTTGTGGAAAGCTTACGAGAGCCATAAGTCTGAGCCCGTCGATGATTATGTTAAACAGGCCCGAGAGGCGGTGAAGGTACCTGTTGATTTTTACACGGATCCGGCGCGTTCTCTTGGGCTTCCGCCTACGGGCCCACTTAAGGGCCTTGAGAAGGCGGCCGCGATTAGTCCGATGACGGACCCGGGAGTCTTCGCCGAGTTGAGTAAGCGCCGACTCGCTGATCCTGCTACGACCTCATTCACTATGGGCGAGTCACTTGAGGTCGTTGATCCTGCTACGAAGAGACGAAAGTTGACTGATCTTATGAAGCAGCGTCAAGCGGTGCGGCCCGGCGCCATTGTCGAGTCATCGAAAGACCTGAGTAAGCTCATGCAAGTTACAGAAGGCGAAGACGTCGACGTGTACGAGACGGATGAGGGTCTATACATGGCAATGCAGAAGGGTCAGCCTCTACCTGCTGGGCGGGGTGGTAGGCTGCTCACGGACATTAAGACGCCGCCTCCTGTGGTGACGCCATGAGCGCGTGGGGGAACCTCGTCGGGCCCGGAGCCAGGGCGACGAAGCTCGGCGCTAAGGCGGGAAGTAAAGGCGGCGGTGCCGGTGCCGATGCCGATGACGGTGAGTCGACTGCTAAGACACGCGCCAAGAAGAAAATCCTCAAGCTGAATAAGCATTACCGCACCGAGTTGACTAAGCTTGAAGAGGCCTACAACAACGCGGAAGAAGGCAGCAAAGATCAGCTAACCGCCGACATGAATTGGTACGCGACGCAAAAGGGCTGGATCAAGCAGTACAAGGAGTTGGCTCCTGAGGCGGGCTTGAAGCTCACAGCAGAGGATGACGCGTGGATTAGCTCCGTCGATAAGCGCGCGGCATTAGCAGAAGAGAAATGGAAACACCTCGCCGAACCCGGAGCTGTGGCCGAGTACCGAGAGATTGGTGAAGATGACGATCCGGCTGTCGAGAGTGTGGACAAGCCTGAGCGGGGCACACCTACAGCGGCTAAATCGTTCGCTGAGCTGCAGCAGAAACTCGCAGCCGAGACGGAGGCGGATCAAGCCAAACTGGAGGCGACTGATCGTAAGCTGGCTAAGATCAAATGGCTCCGCGGCGAAGGGGAGGTCAGCTTCCCAGGAGACGCCCAGTTGGTTGCGGACGAGGGTAATCTCAAAAAGGAGCGGGCGGCGCTCAGCGACAGGATAGTCGCATCTACGCGTAAGCAGGCAGAGCTGGGGGGCGGGGGAGAGGGCGTCCCCGCGCGAAGCCCCGTGCCTGGGCGCAAGCCCTCAGGTAGGGCCGCCTGGGAGGGCTGGGAGGACTCAGATACTTTATCCACCATCGCTAAATCCATGGCCCTCGCCACCGGGCCTGCTGGCTTTGCGGCCTCTCAGCTGCTGGGGCGAGAAAAATCAGCCGCCCCCTCAGGTTATTTGGTTGCGCCTACACCCCCAGGCGGTGCGTCACCCGAGACGTTGGCTGCGCTCACGGGGAAGCGCGACAAAATGAAAGCGACGCGCGATAGCAACGAAGTAGAGATTACTGCGCTCGAGCCTGCAATCGCGCAACTGACCGACAAACTTATGCACCAAGGCCGCAGCATACGGGGGGGCCTCGTAGAAAATGAAGCGGGCGACTACATAATGTCGCCAGAGAGCGGGCACTCGTTGCTCAGTTTCGTCTCTACGCCCAGGGAAGACGACCCCGATGCGCGGGCGCTCGACCAACTTCAGGCGCGCCGTGGTGACCTGTTGCGTAAGAATAAGGAAAGCGACGCGGCGTACGCACAGATGAATCGTGGTATCAGTCGTATGCAAAGCGTACTAACTGACAAGTCGGAGTAATCGAGATGGCTGAGACTGAACCAGCAGTCACGATACCTGAGGTCGAGGCGCCGACGTTCGATCCGATTACGATTGATTTGAAGATCCCTGGGCTGGGCGCGTCTATTTCCAGTGAGAGGAAAGCGGCATTGTCAGCGGGTGCCGACCTCTCAGAAGACTTCATGCCGCTTCCGCAAGTCATTGAGCACCACACCAAGAAGCTCGGTATCACAGAGTCGCAGCTTCGGGAGGCGGCCGGCGCCCAGGGCTTTGACCTGGACTACTTTGTGGGTGAGATCGGAAAGAAGGGAAGGTCGACGGGTGGCGTGCTTAGAGAGCTCGAAGCTCAGAAGACGCCCGCCCTTACAACTTCACCAGAGGGCAGGAAGACGGAAGCACGCGGCCTGCAGATAGCCAAGTACGGCTATGGCCGGGCAGAGAAGGGTGAGGGTCGGACGGTAGAAGAAACAGGTGTTGTTGCTGAGGAGCTTAAAGACCTCGTGCGTGGTCGCGACTTGACGTATCGGTTCCTCGATTACGACGACGACATCGAGGGCGTAGACACCGTCGTCAAGCAGGGCTCGACGCAGTTTGAAGATGTCGTACAGACTGTGGGGCAGCTTACCGATGAGAGCACTGAGGTTGGGCGCATGCGCGCTGAGCTGGTTGGGCAGTGGGGCCAGAACTTCGCATTAGAGAGCGGCCTACAGAAGTATGTCGACCCAATGTCGGCTTACTACACAGAGCGCCAGGCCCAGAAGCGAGGTCTGAGCGAGTTTGACCCCGAGTACGACAAGCTGTACCACCGCAGCCGAGCGCGCGCGCTGAGAGAAGTCGCATTGATGAAGACCTCTGGTAAGTGGGTCGCCCCGACGTGGATGTCGTGGGAGAAGATCTTCCCCGACGACCGCGTCAGTCAGTCAGACGACCCGTGGTTGAAGAAGGCGTGGGACAGAGGCAGCCGAGTTCGTGTCGAGCTTGTGGGCACCGACAATCGTGGTGCGCCTGTGTTCCAGCTCACGAATCCAGTCTGGCACATCTTTGAGATGTCTGACGTGGTTCAGTCTGCAATCGCCGGGTCATTGACTGCGGCTGGCGACGAGGATGACCCGCGTGGCATCATGGACCGCCTGAGCGGCGGCGCGCTGGAAGGTATCGAGAATCGTCAGACGTTCATGGACGCGGCGCTGGCCACAGACATGGCTCGAGATAGTACGGCTGCAGCTTACGTGCTGGGCACTGTGGGTTTCGCGGCGACTATCCTCACGCCTGACTTGCTGTTTGGTGTGGGCACCGTCGGTCGCGCAACCAAGAAGACGTACCGCGCTATCTCCAACGTCGCGAAGCTGAACTCGAAGGCGCGAGTCGCCGTGCCCGGGATGAAGGCCGCGGCATTGAAGCGAGCTCAGGCGGAAGAAGTCTTAGCTCAAGCCGAGGCGGCGTTCACTGCGGGGCGCCTCGATGAGGCGAAGCGGTTCCTTGAGGAGTCGCTGCCGCTGTTTGAGGAAGCTGAGAAGGCAGAGAGGAATGTGCGTAAGGTTGGCCCCGCCCTCATGGATCAGGTCGACACGATGGACGCCACCCTCTACACCAAGGCGAAGGAGCTAACGCCCGAGATTACGCCTGAGGGCGGTAGGAAGGTTGGCGATATTATCGGCGGTCGGTTCGGTCATCTTGACGAAGCAGTGCACCCGTCGGTGCGGCGTCGGGCCGAGCGTGTGAGGCAGGGCGGCAAGTCTCTGACTCCCTACAACGAGTACTACGATACGAGTCGAATAGTTCGCGGTCTGATCACTGCAGTCGACGACATCGGAACGGGGACATTCAGGCACACGCGCGATGTCCTAAAGAAGACTGCTTATCTACGTAGTAAGGCCTACACCATTCTAAAGAAGAGGGGTCTAAACAGGGGCGCCATCGCGGACGACCCTGACACTATGAAGTTGTGGTCGGAGTTTCACGACTACATTGACGATGCCGCCAACGTCCCGCTGATGCTCTCCAAGCCTGATCAATGGGTTGCCGAGGCGTCTAAGCGGTTCAGCAAGCTCATCAATGAGGCGGCAGAAGCAGCACCGGGCGGGCGCACGCTCGCCGTTGAGACCATGGGCCAAGAGCTTGAGGTAGCAGCCGCAGTAGCAGGTCGCATCAAGGCGGCGCAGATTGATAACAAGGGACGGCTTCTGAGCTCACTTGCGGGCGCCGTGCGTTCTGTCAGAGCCAACACTGAGACGCGCGCCGTGGCGCTCCTCTTCATTCGTCAGCAGGTAGCTAAGGCCGCGCTCATCCCAACTAAGCCCGTCATGGTCAAGGCGGCGACTAAGTTTGAGGAGTTCAGGACGCTG
>TARA_R110002167_G_scaffold327009_1_pt1 | contig 19724 bp, 21 predicted proteins | sample TARA_R110002167 | Tara Oceans TARA_R110002167 (sample SAMEA4398238) | marine metagenome | biome: Polar Biome; feature: [MES] marine water layer (ENVO:01000295) within the mesopelagic zone...; material: water (ENVO:00002006), including particulate matter (ENVO:01000060) such... | reverse complement strand
TTTTATTAAAGAAAAGAGAATGATAGAAGAGTATAATTACAAGTAGTCTTTATAATGATCTCAAAGTCAGGAGACTTTGCGAAGCGGGTTGGCAGGATATGTACTCTTAGCTCCAAATCCTGTGCGTTTATCAACATTGGAATCAAAAGCATTGCCAATAGAATCATTTTTTCCTTCATAATGATTGATTTATATAAAGCCTTATATTCTATGCTATTAAGAAAATTTTGGACGCTTTATCAGGGGGATATTGCTAATACCCCTCATTCCTCATACACTCCGCAAATGAATCCTCCATGCCCATGGCTACCATCTGCTCACATATTACTTGGGATTTTTCTTTTCGTAAATCCTCCAGTGCCGCATTTTTTTGGTCAATACACCTTTCGTTCATGCATCGTTTTTTCTCCCGCTCCAAGGTTTGCCTTCGAACCTCTATGCTTCTCAATTTGGCCTCAAAATCGTTCATTTTTGCCATGGCGGGTGTTCCGAAATCACCTCCTACCGTCAATGGCTTATATGAGGTGCCATCAAAGGTGATACCCATCGGTTTTATGGATTTCAACTCGGCTTCAATAGAATCTCCTGTACCTTCACCGCCTATAAACACCTTGGTATAAACCAAAAGGCGATTGCATTTTGCTACTCTGGCATCCTTGAGCACCCCCACCATAAAACCCATCATGATACAGGAAGTTCGTATAGGTGTCGGGGCCGCATCAAAATAGAGGTTCCAGATGTTTTCAATGCCCGTGGGCCCTTCGATCAACTTTCCTTTGTAGCCTTGGGTAATACCATCCCACTGTACATGCTCGGGCATAGGCTTCGGATGTTCCGCCAATTCTTCCGAGGAACTAAAAAATTGCATCATGTTTATATAATCGTTGCCCCACCTTCCATCGGCCGTCTGCGCACTTTCCCTTGTGACGGCAACATTCCGGTCTTCCTTGACATCATACCCAAAAACGACCATTTGCCCGTTGGCCAGCCAGATTGCCCCATCTATCTTATTAAAACGGTCCGAATATGAAAAATTGGTCTTGAAAAAACCAAAGGGCCCTCCAGGGAAGAGCATGGACCCATCGGCCGAGTTTACATAGTATTCCATCTTCAGCTCGTTCGGATCGCCTCGGGTGTATTCCGGACTAAATCCATCCGTGTTCGCCATTTGAAAGTTTACAAGTGCCTCTATCTTATAATCGAATTTAAAAACCCCGTTTATTTCATCTACTGGATTGGCCGTAAAAGTACTTTCCACGTCCAAGGGAGCCAGACATTCACCGCTTCCCGAAGCACTGCTACTTCCCGAAACAATTACCGCCTGCCCATCGCCATCATCCTCATCATCCGGATCGTCCATTACATTTCCATCCCCGTCCGTGTCCACGCCGTTGTTGGGCACACTGTCATAATCCAATAGAGCACTAGCCATGACCTCGGCTAAATTGGTGTAGTCGCCCGAGTTTTTTACGGTGGCCGTAACCGTCAAAAGTGCGGTTGCACCACTGGCCAAGCCGCCAATATTCCAAATACTGCTTACCTCATTGTAGGTGCCGAAGGCTGTATTGGAACCCACAAAATCATAGCCCGAAGAAAGCAAACTCAATACCTGTACCCCGGCGGCGGCATTAGGACCGTCATTGGTCACGGCAATGTTAAAAGTTACTGTTGCACCAACCGCCACTGAACGGTTATCCACATCCATCTCTAAACTTAAGTCGGCAGATTGCGGAAAAAGTAAAGACTGCCAAAACAGGCAGAAAATAAGAATTATAGTGAATTTTTTCATGATGGTTCTATTTTATTTCTGTTAGAATTTATGCTACTCAGAAGGTCAATTTACTTTGGCCAATTGATGATCGAAATTTTAAGGAATAAGACACAAAATCTTGGATTGATATACCAAAATGATCGATTTAATTAGATTTCATCCACCTGTATCGATTCGATGGCCAACTCATGCCAACTACTCCCATCGGGCCAGGGATTTATACCGGTAAAGGCAAAATAGATACTACCCGCTTGTACTGCCGAAAAGACTATGTTGATTTCCCCTCCACTTGCTCTTGATACCAACACCCTATGGTCTGAGCCGTTAAAATTTACGAGAACCTCTCCATCGGAATAACTTTTGCCTCTATACCTATCATTTGTTAGTTTTATTTTTAATCTGTATTCTTTTCCACGCTGGGCATTAAAAGTAATGGTTCCGTTGAAAAAAGAGTGATGCACGTTACATTCCCGTGTTCCTGAACAACGTTTCTCTGGTAGTACCAAAAAGTATTTTTCATTATACCGACCGTGAAAATATAATTTCAAATTCGGGGAATATGGCCTTTGCGGGGTTATTTTCGTTTCCCTCCGGGCCGGGAGCTTCAATTTGGCCTCTGAAACCTTAAGCTCGGGAAGATTCTTGAATTCGAACCCCTTGGGAAACGTCTTGTTCTGCAAATCTATCTTCACCGGTTTGACCGAAACTATCGTACCAAGATTTTTACTTGAAACTTTCTTGTTTCCAATTTGGGCAAACAAGCTATAGGCCAAGGCGAGGCAGAGTACCGTAGAGAATATTGTTTTCATGATTTTTAGATTTTATTTTTTTTGATTACTAATTGCATCGATAAATACTAGACTCTTGTTTATTTTTTTATGCAAATATTTGTTGTTAACTTAAATCTCATCAATCTCTATCGATTTAATTGGTAGCCAGAGCTCATCGCCCCATTTCCAGTTGGGGGTAAATATTCCGTTAAAAGCGATTTGAAGCTGACCTGACTGGGCTGCTGTAAATACGATGGTGAATTGTCGCTGAGATTGGTTGACAGTGACTATATGCCAATTATCTGGGCTTCCGATATTAATGCCAACCTCACCATTTGGGAAATCGGCGTTAAATTCCTCTATGAGATGTTTTTTGTCTGTAAGGGCTACTTTCATTCTGTATTCCTTGCCCCTTTGGGCATTGAATGTAATAAGTCCTCCTCTATAAGTGCTGCTGACCATGAGGTAGTATTTACTATACATTCCGTCAAATGAAAACTCCAAATTTGGATTATAGGGACTTATGGGCGTTATCTTTACTTTTTTTCTCGACGGCAGTTTCAATTTGGCTTGGGGCACCTCCAGTCTTGAGGTCTTACTGGGATTGAAACTCCTGGGCAGCCCTACGTCCTTTAACTTGACATTGCTCGGTTTTACCAAGATTACCGAACCCAGGTCTTTATATGCCATTTTGTTACCCAACGGCTTGTTGCCTATCTGAGCGAATGCACTGCAGATAAAGACAAGACTAAATAGTGTTGAAAGTATTGTTTTCATGATGTATGATTTTAAAGGTTTTTATTTTTCTGCATTTCATCAACTTCGATTGATTTGTTGGCCAACCAGTGCGTATCGCCCATTTCCAGTTTTGGGTGAAGAAGCTGTATAAAATGATTTGAAGTTTGCTGGCCTAGGCCGACACTCAGGCGTACCCCGAGCAGGCCGAAAGCAAGTGTGATGAAGATGGATTTCATGTTGAAAGTATAAGATCATTATTGGTATAATTAAAGTTCGTCTATCGTGATTTCCTTTATAGGCAAGGGTTCAGGGTAACGCTCATTTTGTCCAACTCTATATCGAGCAGATATTGCTACCAACATTTCTCCGGATTCATTTGCCTCAATAAGAATTGGGTAGGATCCGTTTTGCCCATATACCTTAAAGGGAATACTGCCCGCCATTGAATAAATATAAACACTGCTATTGGCTCCACCTGTAGTGATTTTAATGAGATAGGTCCTTCCCATCCTTGCGTCAAAGGTCAGGAGGCTCACATATGCCAGAGGCTCACCTCCCCTGAAGTCTCCTTCAAGTAAAAAGAATTGTTTCCATAACTGACCGGAGTACATGGAAAATCCAAGATTACCGGATCCGAATGCCCTGTCTGGCGTAATCTTCCAACTGCGTTGGCTTCGTTTATTGAAGTAAGTTGCGGCAACTTTCATCTCCTTTGTGGCAACCTTTGAAATATCTTTTACCAATTTGTTTTTAAAATCCCGTTCCTTCATTTTTTTGATAGGCAGCGGGCCGGTCAGGTCAGCGATATTGGAATTGAAAACCTTTTTCTTGTTCCCTATCTGGGCAAAAGAGCCGCTTACAAAAGCAAGGCAAAATAGTACTGTGATAATTGTTTTCATCATTTTTAGATTTTTAATGAATAATGGGGGTCAAATTTCATCGAGTAGTATAGATTTTATTGGCAAACTGTGAATTTTATATGGTTTGTAAGCACTTTCCAATAAAGGCGAAACGCTCAAGGTCATATATCCAGCTTGCTGGGACCAGAAGACGAATGCCAGTTCATTTTCAGACTTTAAAGCATCAATATAATAGTTGGTATGACCCAAACGGACAACCACAATGCCGTCACGTTCTAAATTCGTTTTTATTTTCACTCGATATTCCTTTCCCCTGCGAACGTTGCACATTATATCTGCGCTAAAAAGAAATATCCTATCGTAAAATTCATCGGATACGATTAGATGTGCAAGCGGCTCGAAGCCTGTGGCTGATTTAGCCTGTAAACGAAAATAATCCTTACTAAATCCTCCGTGGTACGAGATGTCCATACCTGGGACAAAAGGCTTCAACGGGGATATTTTTATACTTTTGGAGGATCTCGCCTTTAAGTCCTTTTCAGAAATATCCAGTTTCATCAACTTATCCAGTTGTATATTCTTATTGGATTGGGAAGCCTTTAAGGTTTCTATTTTGACTTTTGAAAGGACATTGGCATGGGTTGAAATGCCGCCTTTGCTCGAAACCTTCTTGTTTACCTTAAGTTGGGCATGACTACTTAGGGCAAAAACGGCCAATAGGACTGATAGCAGTATGTTTTTCATGATTTTTTATTTTATTTTATGGGTTAATCAATTTCAATTTTAAACTGAACCTCAGCTTTGTGACCTCTGTCAAATCCTTGCAGGGTGAGTTCCTCACCTACCTGTCCAATGTAATTTTCATCTTTTCTGGCCCCATCAATATCTCCCAGAAATATATTTCCGTTCAAGGTATTGATGTAAAGTTCAATCCCTTTGATACCGGGGAATGGGTTGATATCAATGGTTTCATCGCTGCGGCTGTTTCTGGCCAACCCGTCATCATCCCTTAGCTTCAACCATACTTTTGCATGTTCTTCATTGCGGGGTATGGTATAGCGGAATTGCCAGTTTGGCGTAATCCAATTATCCCTTTCTTCTACCGTACCGCTCTTAAACTTCTCGGTCGGGTTGCCTTTTTTACCGGGCCGCCAGTCCCATCCCGGACCGGTTTCATTTTTCATATAATAATCAATTCCGGATTTTTTTATTCCTCCGTCTTGGCTGTGTCCTATCACTCTTATTATGGTGGTTTTTACAAAGCGAGTGGATGTAAACGGGGGAGTGATAAAATCGGCCTTATCGTTTTCGTATAAGGTGTTGATGCCATCAATATCAATAGCTGATAACCCACTGCCCGTACTTATGGGGGCATTAGTCCGTGCATCTACAATTGTGGGAAGCGGATTACCGTCGGCATCTACCTTGCTAAATGCATACGCGCCATAGTGCATTATGGAGTTCTGGTCGTATGGCGTGATTTTGTAGCCTGAACTACTATGTTTGTCAAAGTTATATTTAACCCCGTCCATAATATTGTTCCAGAGAATTTTTATGTACCTGTCCCTATCGCTCCGGCTTTGTTCGTGCCATATACCAGCGGTATGCAGTAGCTCATGAATTACTGTGTTTTTTGAAGCGTTTGGAGACAATTTAATGGCCTGTGATTTTTTTTGCCTTCCAACCCTGCTCCATCCGGCCCCGCGCAGGTCAACCTTTTTTTTGAAGGTTACATAGTGATCTTGGCCATTTCGCGGAACGATGTTTAGGTTTGTAAGTTCGTTTAATTCATCTTTTGCGTCTAAAATGGCTTGTCTTTCATCAGGACTGAAACCTCTGCTAATTTCATAGGGGATAATGCCGTGTGGCCAAAGCCAATTACGGTCAATAATCCTGTCGCTGATTCTTGAAACCAAGGGTTGGGTCTTTCTGGAAACATTTCCAAATTCGCTGAAGTCCCTTTTTATTGGATGGGGGTCGGGTTTGGGGTCAACTACGTTGCTTGCACTGCCAAGTACAATGTCCCCTTCGTAAATGGCCAAATTATCCCTGATTACATAAGAGATTGGCTGTCTGGCCTTAAAACCGGGGAGCACCACCGTTTTTTTATACACTTTCTCATTGGGTATTGCAGTTAATCCGATACCAACACTAGGTTTTTTAAGCAGCACTTTTTTTGACCGGATTATCTTGTTCGTACCCCGATTTTTAGACAACTTTTTCTTGGTGTTTACTTGTGCATAGGCCGTTGTTGATACAGAGATGCACAGCAGTAAAATAAATGATTTTAGTATGCTTTTCATGATTTTTTTGTTTAGCTTTTTGTTATCAATAATTGCACAGGTAAATGTTCTTTTTACTGAAATCGACAGATTTTATGTAGCCGAGCTTCAGCTGTTGTACCTGTGGCTTAAAGGCATTGGCCAAAGTGTTTTTTATCTTGTTTTGGTTTAGTATGCCCATGAGTTGCTGTTTTACCACTTTGGCAATCTGACCTTTGAAATAAGCTGATGCCACGGGCAGGAAGTGATCTGTCACTCCGTTAAAATCGAATTTTCCCAAAATATCCACTCTTACCGCTTCAAGGGCAAAGGAGCCATTATGGGCAACGGGTATGAAAGAAATTTTTATTTTGGGGTCCTTCCAGTTGATGTCGGGCGCGCGCTTGTCATTGCCCACCCTACATCCGGGGCATTTACCTTTGATTTCATTTCTTTCTGTTTCAAAATGTACGGTTACATAGAACATTTTGTTGCTATATGATACTCGGCTAAATTCTGATTTCACATCGTTCATATAGTACATCCAGTTGTTTCCGGGCTTGTTCACTTTATATTCACCGAAACGTAGGTTTTGCCTTTTGCCCATCATTTCGAGATATCCATTGTCGCGGTCCATGTAAAGCACCAAGGTTCTGCCAATTTCATCACGCAAGATGTTTTCGGTGCTCCTGATATCCAACGGATTACATTTTTTGGCAAGTGAAGTATTGACCTTTGTGTTCACTTTTGTGGTTTTTGTGAACACGGATTTTTTTTTGTGCTGGGCAATTCCGTCCGCCCAAATGCAGATTACCAATACCATGCTTAATACCAGTTTTGCTGTTTTCATGATTTCTAAACTCTTAAGGTTATTACATTTTTATAAATTCTACGCGCCTGTTCTGGGCCTTGCCTTCGGGCGTTGTGTTTTCTGCGACCGGCTCATTTTCGCCTCTGCCTTCGGTTTGCAACCTATCTTCCTCTACACCAAACTCTGTTGTCAGGACATCTTTTACCGATAATGCCCGTTGTTCAGAAAGCAAAAGGTTTTCTTCTTCATGCCCGTCTGTATCAGTATGGCCAATTATATTTATACTCATTTCGGGTTCTTCCTTAAGAGCGTTTGCAATTTGCTTTAAGACACCATAAGATTCCGGCTTTATTTGGGCAGAACCCGAATTGAACAAGATACCTGTCGTGGAATATTTGCCATGATTTAATAACTGGCTTCGTAAATCCTCTCCTCCTTCGGCAATTTTCAGGTTACTGATAAACATCTGTTCTTTGTCATCTTTAAATTGCAACAGTTCAAATTTCAAGGTATTAATGCCAGCATCTTTAGGTATTATACGAGGTACGTCAACATATTTTTTTTCGTTTACCCATAACCTGAATCGTTGTTTGTTTACCGCAATAGAAATATGAGGCTGATTTAAAACTGCTTCACGCACATCGGCAGATATTTCATTGTACATGCGCTCTTTCGTCTTGAATTCTAAATTTCTCATAGCAATTGCTATGGCCGAGTATTGGCAAAAAGGGATAGATGCACTAACAAAATTATTTCCTTTCTTATATTTTGAATCATCGGTTAATAGTATATTTAATAAGGCAGTTGATGATGTGGTTTGATCCAAACCAATAGCCAGAATATCAAATTCAATGGTATATTCATCTGGAAGAGCTACATCTGGAATGTAATAGGTGCTATATCCAGGTAAGATTTTCATCCATTTGTCGGGTAAATCACTTACCGTAACAACTTCCCCTGACCCATTGGCATCCCATTTTGATGGAAAATCCCCAATATTATCATTGGAAAAATCATCATAGAACAAAATTTTATCGCCCGGCACAAAATCAAATTTTGAATATATTTGAAGTTCCTCATTTATGTCATTATCATAACTTTCTGTACTGGAATTTGCATTCTCATCGCCAGTTTCAACTTCCCTTTTTTTCTTTGAATTACGCTTTCTTTTCAGTTTTTTATCAGAATTTAAAATGGTATCCATTGCTTCTCCTGTTTTCTCGGCTGCTTTTTCTTCCACTTTTTGTAAAACGGTTTCTTTAGCGGCTTCTTCAGCTCTCTTTTTAAGTTTATCTAGAAATTGTGCCTGTACCGAGGGCATGGAAGCCAAAAAGGTTATTAGCATAATGGCTATGAACGTTGTAGCTTTCATGATTATTGATTTAAATTAAACATGCGGTTCTGTAAATGGCAAAAGTGAACAATACCGTTTCGCCGTTTTCATCCCTTTCGGCCAGTAACCAGTATCCATTCTTCTTTTTTACGATTTTTACATTGTAAATAAGATGGTAGTATTGAGAATTGCGGATGTCGAGCGTTACTGTGTTTCCGGTTTTTTTGAGCCTTACGGTAGTTTGTACCGTATTTTGGGATGGGGTCTGCTTAATGCCTATTTCCAGCGGGAAAACAGATTTTAATGCATTTCCATCCTTGTTTACACTACCCAGCCCATAGCGGGCTTCGGTGCCAAAAGAAGTGTGCTGGCTATTTTGTGTGTTTAACTGCAAAGACACTACAGCAATCTCATAACATAGACCGTTATTGAGGCCGTTAATGATTTCATCAAATGCTGTTGGCAAACTTACAGGGCTGGTAACCTTTGGCTTTATCTTGGGTTTGTTTAAATTTGGTTTTGTTATCTGTGCCTGTATTGTCATTGTACCCAGTACAATAAATACTATGGCGATGCTGACTGCTTTTAACGTTTTCATTTTATTTCTTTTTAAAGGTTGTTGTTTTTATTATCCTGTTACAGTTCAATATTTTGAGTACGTAATTTCCTTTTTCTAAATGTTTTATGTTTAGAAAAATCTTATGCGTATTAAGCTTATTAATAGTTCCTTCATACTTTTTTTTCTTCATAATTATGATGAAGATTATTTAGGGTGGAATTTTATTAAGACAAAACTATAATGAGATTTATAGTAATATTATGAAGTATGTATCTAAAGCTATAATAAATGTAACATAGCTATAAAATGTTATGCAAAAAGGCTGCAGAGATAAAAAATAATTATTTAGCGATATATTCTGAAGGAGAACAACCATAAGCCTCTTTAAAGCATTTACTAAAATAGGCATGATCGTTAAAGCCACTGGTATAACCTATTTCAGAAATATTGGCATCACTTTGCTGAAGTAATGAAGCCGCTAATTTTAACCGCTGGGAACGTATAAATTCAGAAGCCGATAAATCGGTAAGAGCTCTTAGTTTTCTGTGAAGTTGCATGCGACTCATGCCTACAGCCTTGCTAAATTCTTCTACACTAAAAGATGATTCTGTTAACTTTTTGTCCAATACATTTTGTACTTTCTCTAAAAACAGTTCGTCTAAGCTGGTAATGGCAATATCTTTGGGTTTTAATACAACCTCCTGACTGTAACGCTCCCTTAGTGATTTTCTTGACAAAATTAAATTTTGTACTCGGGTTTCAAGTAACTTTATTTTAAACGGCTTAGTTATATAGGCATCCGCTCCGGTTTCCAGACCCTTGTATTGGTCTTCTTCTCCTACTTTTGCCGTTAAAAGAATTATTGGGATATGGCTCGTACGTTCATCTAACTTAAGTGTTTTGCATAGTTCGAATCCATCGGTTTCAGGCATCATAATATCCGATATGATAATATCGGGCACAAACTCCAGTGCTTTTTCTATACCCATCTTCCCGTCTTTAGCTTCTATTATTTGATACATTGGCGCAAAAGTTTTACTGATATAATCTCGAACATCTGCATTATCTTCCACTATTAATAAAATTGGCAGATTTTCATCTATCATGATTTCCCCATCTTCTTTTTCATCCTTTGAGATTATAAAACTTGGTTGATTATAGTCTACAGAAGCAGAATCTCTACCAACCTCAGTAACCAACTCGTTTTTGGCAAATTTTGTTTCAGCAATTGGTAAAACAACTTTAAATAAAATGGTGCTGTCTTTTGTGTTTTCCACCTGTATGGTACCATGTGATAAAGTAACCAGTTCTTTAACCAGCGATAAACCAATACCGACGCCTTCTGTAGTTGAATCGACTTGATAAAACCTATTAAATAGTTGCTCTATGTTATCCTTAGATAGCATTGAACCATTATTTTCAACGTGTATTTCCAATTCGTCAGCTTTTATGGTAGCTATGAAATTTACAAAGCCACTTTCTGGGGTATATTTAAAAGCATTTGACAGTAAATTAATTACCGTTTTCTCAATAACGTTTTTATCATACCAAACATGTTTAAAATGGTCAATATTGACCGAATATGTAATGCTTTTTTGTTTGGCTAAATGCTGAAATGAGGATGTAATGGATTTTAACAGCGATGACAAATCGCCTTGTGAAACATTTAACTTTAAATTACCCGATTCCAATTTAGAAAGGTCTAATAACTGATCCACCAAATTTAACAATCGGCTTGAGTTACGCTGCATCATTTCAAAGTCTTCTCTATCGTTCTTGCTTAAACGATCTGAATCTAATTTTTTTTCTAAAGGAGCAGAAATAAGTGTTAAGGGTGTGCGGAATTCATGGGAAATGTTCGCAAAGAAATTGGATTTCAAATTATCAATTTCCTTTAATTTTTTATTGATTTTTTGGCGATTGCGATATAAAAAGAAGAAAAAGAGTCCGGTTAATGAGGTTAAGCCCAAACCAGCCAAAAGCAAATTGCGCTGGTTTTTTTTCTGTTGTTCAACTAATTCATTTTGAGAAGTTAACAAAACGATCTTCTGTTCCTTCTTTTCGGTTTGGTATTTGGTTTCTAAATCTTGGAAAATTTTTGCATTCTCCTTTTTAGTTAGGCTGTCAATCAAGCTCTGGTATTGTTGTGAAAAATTGTAAGCTTGTTTATAGTTCTTTTTACTGGAATATGCTGCGGCCAAATTTTTTAGGATTTGTGCTCCGTTGTAGCTTATTCCCATTTCCTCATACAATAACTGTGCTTTCGTCAAACTGAAAATGGCCTCGTCAGGTTTTTGTTCTAATTGGGCAACTTCAGCCAAACCTATATGGGCATTCGCTTCAAGAAGTTTATTTTTAACTTCTAATGCCCATTTTGCTGAGTTTCTATAATATAATTCAGCTTTTTTTATTTCTTGAGTTTTAAGATAAGACGCCCCTATCCAACCAGAAATATCTGATAAATAATTCTTACTCTCAACTTTATTATAATACTCTAGTACAGGTAATAATATTGTAATTGCTTTGTTATGATTACCTTTGTTAAATTCAACTTTACCTAAATTAAAATCAATGTATACTTGCCCTTCTTCCCTCTTCATCTCTCGATAGAGCTTTTTACTTTGATTAAAATATGAAACTGCCTTATCAAAATTTTTAAATTCCATGAAAATACTCCCAATATTTGATAAAGAAGCAGCTAAAGCAGGCTCCTTTCTTTCATGGTGTTGAAAAATTGAATCTACTTTCAAATAATTGATCAAAGCTTCATCAAAATTATTTTCATAGTAAAATGTATTTCCAAGTTGGTAATATGCATAATAAAGGCCTTCCCAATCGTTATTCTTTTTAGCTATATTTAATGCATTAAGTGTAAGTTTTTTTGCTTCAGAATAGTTTCCCAAAGTAGATTGAGCCATTGCAAGCCTAATATAACAATAACTAATCTTAGTATCGTCTTTCATATCTCTTGCATACTCCAAAGCCAAATTCAAAGAAGTAACAACACTATCTATTTTCCCAATTGTCCAGAAATAAGTAGATTTATACAAATAAGTCTGGTAATATCCCCAATAGAAACCTTTATTTTGCGAAATCCCCTGCATTTCCTCGAAAGCTATTTTCGCCGAATCTGGCTTTTTATATAAGTAATTATCAAAAATTCTTTGGAGCATTTTTATTTTAACCGTGTCATTTGTTGTAGCTCTCAATACTTTATTAATTGAATCAATATTATATTGATTCTGTCCGAAAAAAATAAAGTGTTGAAGTACAAATATGAGAACAAGAAAATATTTCATAGCTTAAACCATTTGAATTGATAATAAATTTAAGCAATTATTAAGGAAATCAATTTATTATAACTATTAAGATTGTAACATTTTAAGTTACATATTTTATAGAAAAGAATAGTTACCTGTTCAGTAATCAAGTAAATCTTTTAAAAGACAGCTTTTTAATTTTTAAGATAAAATTGAATAATATCTGCCACCCTTGACTTGTCATTGAACTACAATGTGAAATTATTTGAAGATTTAGCAGTTTTTTAAAAAACAAAAAAACCATAACTTAAAAAAAGGTTATGGGTTCGAGTTGTACTCAAGGCGGAACTAATTTAAATTTAAAATTATGAGGTTTTAAAGGGTGTTTCAGAGGGTGAAAATTTCACTGACACCGAATTAGTCCCTTTTTAACAATGTTTTAACAATTCCAGTGCCATTTGATATAATTTATTGAATTTTGGTTATTGACAATTTTTTTTTTGGTTTTGCTATGTCTGTTAGATTATAATGCCTTTAAATTAAAATAAAGAAGTTCATAATCCTCCAAATACTTTAGCAAAGCTATTTGGTCTTGATTTAAATTTTTTCATCTGTATGTACTTTTGCTATTACCTTTTATGTTTCAATAAACCTCAAATAATGGGGTCTATTGTTATACGAATGGGAATAATAGATTATTTGTTTGATAAATCACTATTTAAATTGAAAAAATTACCGCTTTAGCAGTAATCATAGTGTATTATTATCTTTTCACTCACAAAAACTAATGTCTCTTCCTTAATTTACTGTTATAACAGTAATAAAATGTAATTTTATACAAAAAACGCCTCTTATTTTATTTAAATTGCGTATTTTTACCGTTTAAACAGTATTATATGAATGATTTTGATTTAGGTTCTTTTATAAAAGACCATCGAAAAAAAGCAGGACTTACCCAACTGGAACTAGCCAATCTAGCAGGAGTTGGTAAAACAACTGTTTTTGATATTGAAAAGAATAAAGAAACGGTGCGATTAAATAATCTATTTGCAGTGCTTCAAGTGCTCAATATTAAAGTAGAGTTCAAAAGTCCATTAACTAAACAATTATGAGACAAGCAATTATATTAACTCACGGAAAAAGAGCTGGAATTTTAACAGAAATAACCGCTGACAACTATATTTTTGAGTATGATCAAAATTATGAGGGTGAAGCGATTTCTTTAACCATGCCCACTAACCATAAAAAATATAGTTACAAATCCTTTCCTCCTTTTTTCGAAGGATTATTGCCTGAAGGAGTCATGCTAGAAGGCTTACTACGCATTGCCAAAATTGACAAAAAAGATTATTTTTCTCAACTTATTGCTACAGGACATGATTTAGTAGGATCTGTAACAGTTCAATCATTGGAAAATGAATAGATGTCCCATTACATACGAATTATGCGGTACGAATACCTATAGCGAAAAAGGAATACGCATGATTGCTCCTAAATTAACGCACTTAAACGATTTGCCTTATACAGCAGTAGAATTACGTCAAGAAGCCGTTAATAGAGCTAAAAAACTATCCATTCAAGGAGTACAACCAAAGCTTAGTGCTTCTGTTTCTATAGTGGATCAAGAATTTAAAATTGTTGATCAATTTGGAACATATATAATAAAGCCACAAAATGATTTGTTTCCACAATTACCAGAAAACGAAGATGTAACCATGCGCATGGCGAAAGCATTTGGTTTAGAAGTTCCTTTTCAGGGAATGCTTTATGGTAAAGATGGTAGTTTATCCTATTTTATCAAACGTTTTGACCGCTATGGTAAAGGAAAAAAATGGGCTACAGAAGATTTTGCTCAATTAACTGGAAATACCAGAGATACAAAATACCGTTTTACAATGGAGAAACTCATTCCAGTTCTTGACGACTATTGTACATTTCCTGCTATCGAAAAAGCTGATTTTTTTAAAAGAATTCTTTTTTGTTATCTAACTGGAAATGAAGATATGCACTTGAAAAACTTTTCTTTAATTACTAAAAATGGTAAAACAACGCTCTCGCCCATTTATGATTTCCTAAACTCTACAATAGCTATTAAAAATCCCGATGAAGACATAGCGCTCACCTTGAAAGGAAAAAAAAGTAATTTGAAAGCAACTGATTTTATTGACTATTACGCCAAAGAAAGGCTACAACTCAACGAAAAAACAATAACTATAATTCTAGAACAAATAAAAAAAACAATCCCTATTTGGAAGGAGTTAATTGAGATATCTTTTCTTTCTGATGAAATGAAAATAAAATATTTAAATCTATTGGAAACTAGAATAGTGTCTTGTCCTGAAATAGGTTTACACTAAAACGTGTAAAAATGGACAAAAAAAGTAAATCAATTTCAGGATTAAGAGCAGGTAAGATCATCATTCAAGAGCCGAATAACTATTTTACCGATTCAGAAAAACATCAAATTATTCAGGAACTATTAGATTCTGGTTGCACCAAAGTGGAAATTTGGCAAAAACACACAGGTCAAAACGAAGAACATGGTCAATTACTTCGTTGGATGCGACAATTAGGTTATGACACTTCTGTTAAAACCAGAAGACCTAATTTTACAGGAAATATTCCAATTATGGCAAAGAAAACTAAAGTTGAAAAACAAGGTATTGAAGACTTTGAAGTACTTCAAATGAAAAAACGTATAGCGGAGTTAGAAAATCAGTTAAAAGACGCTGAAATGAAAGCCATCGCCTTTTCTACTATGGTTGATATTGCTGAAAAAGAGTTTAATATTCCGATAAGAAAAAAGTACAATACCAAGCCATCGAAGAAATGAAAACCAGTTTTCAGAACATAGGACTTGCCAGGCTATGTTCTTGGTTTGGTGTACCCATATCGCTCGTTTTGGGCGACAAGGTAATTATGCTTGATCTTTCAAAGTGGCACAAATCGAACCGTTATGGGTTTTTAACACACAGGCAAAAATGGCACAGTTTGAACCGAAATGCCTGGCACTATGAAACCGAAATCGCTGGCACAAATCGAACCGAAATAACCAACAATAAACGGAAGGCGTCTTATCAAAGGTTAGAACAAGATGTAATTTACAAACACGAAATGCCGGATGCCATTAATGACAAACATTCCAAGCGATTTGTGTATGTGCTGCCAAAATTTGTCTTAGGGGATAATGAAAAGTTGATGCTTGAGATCAAAGAACTGAAAGGGAGTCGAAAGGTAGTTTTGGAAACCAGAATGTAACAGGTGTTTTTCACCTCTTTTTTTTATGACTAAGAAGTATATTTGTTATATATATTGGATGGGACGGACGACGGGAACCATTAAAAGTGAATAATTTGGGCCATGTCATTAATGACTTTAAAGTAATACTATACAAGGAGTTATTGATAATTTAACCATGCTCACTTTTTTCCGTCGAGGGTGGTATTGTTCTGCCGTTTTTTGTAGTTAACAGAAGAAAGTGAGGATGTAGGGAAATTGGGAAATTAAGATATTGCAAAGTCCAATAAGGGTTGATATTCATTATTATCAGCTTGTTTTACAGCCTTTAAATAAGCCTTACGTGTATCGCTATCTTTAGAGAGATTTGCTGCACCCCAAGAAAAAGGTTCTTTGCCAAATAGTTTTTCTATAATAATATCAGCCATTAACCTACTATGTCTCCCATTTCCATTAGGGAAACAGTGTATACTTACCAAGCGATGTTTAAATCGAATAGCTATTTCTTCTGGTGGGTAGGTTTTGTTCCCTATCCAAAACAACCCATCGTCACAAAGTCCTTTTAATTCCATTGGGATTTGATAACTCTTTACCCCTATGTTTTTCTCTGTTTTTCTGAATGTTCCAGCCCACGCCCACACATTGCCATACATTCGCTTATGTAAATCGCAAATAAATTTCTCTGTGAATACCTGTTGCGGTTTGAACTTTTTACCAAATATCCACTGTAAGGCTTCTTCGATATTGAGTTGTTCGAACTCATCCAGTTCGCCTTTAGTGGATATGGTTTCTATGAGTAGTCCCTCTTTTTCTTCTTCATCAATTGGGGTTTGCCCATCTATGTACTCCAAATTTAATCCCATAGCATTTTTGGCATGTCATTTTTAATAATGGTAGTACGCTCCTCAATAGCTTTTTTAATACGCTGTTTAGAGTTTTCCTGATCTTCGAGTTTCATTGTGTTGGACGTTCTTGATACAATGCGTATGGCCAATTCTTTGGCTTTTCGCTCTATTAAATCGTCTAACGTACCGTCTTTAGGCACGAAACCGTACACCAATTGCATATCAAGCGCACTGGCAGTATCTTTTAAGGTTCTAAGGGTTATATTTCCTTCTTTTTCTCTTTTTTCAACCTCTTGTACGCTCTGTTTTGTAATGGATAACTTATCTGCCAATTGCTGTAAAGACATACCTAAAGACACTCTTACCGCTTTGAGCCAACCTGTTGGTGGTGGTGTTACTTGGGCAGCTGTATTAAATCCTCTTAATTTTCGATCTAATTGTTCTAATTGTAATCTCTTCTTGTTCATAATGTAAGGCTTTAGACTGACATATTAGATACAAACGTAAGGTTTTAACCTGATATATACAAACATTTAGTCAACTTATAAGCTGACTAAATTAAAATTAAAGTAAGGCTATAGACTGATATTTAGTGTGTGAGGCCTTAATATTAGATAGGGCGGATGGCAAGAACCATAAAAGGCGGATAATTTGGACCATGTCAATTACGACTTTAAACTAATACTATACAATAGGTTATTGATAATTTGACCATGCTCACTTTTTTCCGTTGCGGGTGGTATTGTCCTGCCGTTTTTTGCAGTATATTTTACTTTTGATGGAATCCATGAATCTGTTAAGATTCTTTACATCTGAAGTCGTTCCCCTAACCTTTCCAGCTTTTAAATTCCAGTTAGAAACTTCTATTTTCCGTTGAATACTTACTTCACTTCGCTTGCCATTCACAGTGATTCTCATATAGATAGGGGATTTACCTTCTTTATCTACATCACTTTGTTTTGGGTAGAAAAGTATTGAAAATGTATTTTGCATAGGTGAGTACTTTTTTTGACGGTTAAATATAGAAAAAAATAATTTACTTTAAAAATATAAGTATTTGTTTAACAGTAAATTATAGCTAATTCGGTGAGTAAATTTAAATACAAAAGTACTCACCGAATCACTCACCTTTTATTTGAAATTAAAGGGGTTTATTTGAGAATATGTAAAATTAAAAAACCCTATAAACGTAGTGTTTATAGGGTTTTGTTGAAATTTGAAGTAATTTTCGTACTCAAGGTGGGAATCGAACCCACACACCCGAAAGTACTGGATTTTGAATCCAGCGCGTCTACCAATTCCGCCACTTGAGCCTTTCAGACTGCAAAAATATATTATTTTTCAATATTATACGTAAAAATACTCTACAATATACTTTTTAGGTTAAAATAAATGTATAAATTTGCACCTCGTTTTAAAAACAGGAAGTCTTTATCACTATAAAACAAGAAGTTAACCATGCCTATTGTAGTAACAGAAGCTAAATTTTTTGCGTGTACACAAAGTCAAGTATTAGGTGAAAAAATCGCCAAGGCTTATGGTACAAAGCTGGGTAAGGTAATTACTTCTCATTACAGTGATGGCGAATTTCAGCCTTCGTATGAAGAATCTATAAGAGGCGCCAGAATTTTCATTATAGGATCAACCAATCCAGGTGCTGAAAACTTAATGGAAATGTTGTTAATGATTGATGCTGCAAAACGTGCTTCGGCAAGACATATAACAGCTGTAATCCCTTATTTTGGATGGGCAAGACAAGACAGAAAAGATAAGCCTAGAGTGCCAATAGCCGCTAAATTAGTGGCAAAAATGCTTGAAGCAGCCGGAGCAACGCGTATTATAACAATGGATTTGCATGCCGATCAAATTCAAGGTTTCTTTGAAAAACCAGTCGATCACTTATTTGCATCCACTATTTTTCTACCGTATTTGCGAAGTTTAAATTTAGATAATTTAACCATTGCTTCTCCAGATATGGGTGGGTCAAAGAGAGCCTATGCCTATTCAAAAGCATTAGAATCTGATGTGGTTATTTGTTATAAGCAGCGTGAAAAGGCCAATGTGATTTCTCATATGGAGTTAATAGGTGAAGTAACAGGCAAAAACGTGGTATTGGTTGATGATATGGTAGATACTGCCGGAACGCTAACAAAGGCTGCCGATTTAATGATGGAGCGTGGCGCTTTAAGTGTAAGAGCTATTTGTACACATCCTATATTATCGGGTAAGGCTTATGATAAAATAAATAAATCCAAACTACAGGAATTAATTGTAACCGATTCTATTCCTGTGTTGCCAAAAAGTGATAAGATAAGAGTTTTAACGTGTTCAAATCTTTTCGGAGATGTGATGCATAAAGTACATGAAAACAGTTCAATCAGCTCTAATTTTATAATGTAAAAATAATAAAGTAAATGAGTTGATTTTTAAATCAACGTAGTTTGCTAAATACAATTAAATATTAATAAATAAACAAAGATGAAATCAATTACAATCAATGGATCTCAAAGAGAAAGCGTGGGCAAAAAAGCAACAAAAGCCTTACGTAATGCTGGTCAGGTTCCTTGCGTATTATACGGAGGAGATAAGCCAGTACATTTCTTTGCAGAAGAATTAGCTTTCTCAAAATTTGTATACACGCCGAATGCGCATACAATTGTGATTGCTTTAGAAAATGGTGAAACTTATAATGCAGTTATGCAAGATATTCAGTTTCATCCGGTAACAGACAAAATTTTACACGTAGATTTCTACCAATTATTCGAAGACAAGGTCGTAACTATGAATATACCAGTACACCTTACTGGAAGTTCACCAGGTGTAAGAAATGGTGGTAGATTACTGTTCAGAAAAAGAAAATTAGCTATTAAAGCATTACCAGGTAAGCTTCCAGATGTCTTTAATATTGATATTTCTAAACTTAAAATAGGAATGCATATAGATGTTGAAGAACTAAAAAGCAAAGATTTTTCTATTCTACACCCAGACAATCAAGTGGTCGTGCAAGTTAAAACAGCTCGTGCGGCTATTGCGGTTGAGGAAGAAGTAGAAGAAGGGGCAGAGTTAGAAGGAGCTGAAGCAACAAGTGAAGCATCAACTACTGAGGAAACAGCTCAAGAATAAATAATAATATTAAAAATAAAAAAGCATCCTGAATAATGCAGGATGCTTTTTTGTTTTTACATAAATTGACCCGTTGGGTGTAATTGCTTTTATTTGTAAAATCATATCGTTTTGTCACACTGAGCATTCTAAGATAAAACCAAATTTTTAAGCGAT
>TARA_R110002167_G_scaffold741_3_pt1 | contig 19733 bp, 10 predicted proteins | sample TARA_R110002167 | Tara Oceans TARA_R110002167 (sample SAMEA4398238) | marine metagenome | biome: Polar Biome; feature: [MES] marine water layer (ENVO:01000295) within the mesopelagic zone...; material: water (ENVO:00002006), including particulate matter (ENVO:01000060) such as...... | reverse complement strand
AGAATCGGCCGATTACCCACGAACTGCAACACCTGCTCCAGAGCCTCCTCTATCTCCACCCCTTCGGAAAGATCCATCGCACGAATCTTATGGATCTTGATCGAGTCACCGGTCAAACTTTTTGGCGGCTTCAGTTTAATATCGAGACGCTCACTGGTCTTGACCCGCTTTCCCTGGATTTTGACCGCCCCTATCGACAAAATCTCCCCTTTTTTGACATCCAGACTGGTCGTTTCACAATCCAAAGAAACGACTTCATCGCCGGTATAGGGCTCAAACAAATAGCCATAAGGGCCGTCATGATTAAGCCTCTTATCTTTATAGGTTCTATATTTACGTAACATAAAACTCTCCCTTCAGACCCTAACGATCAAGATGAAACCGTAGCGCCAGCGTCTTCTTGAACTCTTTAACCACCTGCAACGACTCTCGCAGCAGATCCTTATCGAGCCGGTCTAGCGAATCAGCGAGAATATGGTTAGGTGAATCATTAAAATCCTCCTGATCCATACGCAATAGTTGCTGTGACAGCCTTATCTGAATAAAGATAGACAGCGCTTCGGCCAGGTCTCGCCCCTGCTGACCCGGCAACACCTCCGCCTCAACCAGCGCATCTATACGCTTAAACGTATTGGTCTCTATAATTCTATGTTGCAGCGCCAGGGTGCGCACACCGTGAACCACGGGAAAAATACCCCCCTTCTTGATATCTATAGCATGGTCTTTAGTCTTGATGCCGCCAAAGAAAGTAAGCGGGGTATCAAACGTTAGAGAGGCCTTAGCAAAGTGCGAGAAAAACAGATCGTTGTCATGCATATGGCGGAAAAACCAGTTACGACTGGCTTTAAACAACGCAGGATTTCCCGCTACCGGCTTAGCATCCACGGCAATCGCCAGGTTCATCAGCGCCTCGCCTTTAGCATCGCTAGCCCAACGACTCATCCGTTCGGTCCAATCACCCAAGTATTGGACCCAATAGGGATTAGAAACCATGATATTACCGGGACACTCGGGATAGCCGAACTCGATCAGCGTCTGGGTAAACTTCTCCAGAATCACCTCACGTCCCGGCCAATCCAAGCCATCACGCATAATGACGGCATTATCCTGGTCAGTCTTCATGATCTGCTCACCGCGCCCCTCGCTACCCATCACGACCAGACAGACATGGGGTAAAATATCTTCAGGCACCAGCAGCGTAAACAGCTTCGACATCACCCGTTCATTCATCGCGGCGACCAGATCCATTGCAAACCGCGCCTTAACCCCATGCGAGGCCAGCGATTTAATCAAGTCATTCAATCCCAACGCGGCTCTGGACAGGTCTTCGACCGATGAAGCCCGCTGTATCCGCAAGCCGATCACATGCGAATGGCTGGAGAAATAGCTCAGCACGTCCATCAACTCAACAATCCCCTTGAGCCGCCCCTCCTTCATCACCACAATCCGCTCTATATGCTGCGAGGTCATCAAAATCAGTGCGTTAAACAGATAATCCCCTGCCTCGACGGTAATCAATCTATAGCTGGCAATATCCGCTACCAGGGTATCCAGCGGCATCTCTTTTAGTACTACCGCATTGAGCAAGTCGGTGCCGGTCACAATGCCGTAACGACCACCCTTTTTAACCAAAACACAGTCCGCAAGCTGCTCACGCATCAACGCAGTGGTTTGCTTAATCGTTGCGTCTTCCGGCGCCAGCAACGGCTCACGCATCGTTTCGCCGTCCACCTGCGCCAGCATGAACTCGGCCATCCCCTGATCACCACCCTGCTGCTCATGGATCTCGGTCTTAGCCGCCAGAGTACGACTAAAATAATCACCAAAGCCCGGGTTGCTGTAGACCAATTCCAGCAGCGACTTGGTTGGCAAAATATGGGCGATAGTCTCCTCTTCAGCTACAAAGTTATGCATAGCCTTACCCTTCAACGCCGACCAGGCGCCGAAATAATCATCGTTGCTGTAGTGAACGAAAACGTGCTCATCCTCTCCCCCCTTGGATTCACTTTCTCGCACCTTACCTTTTAAAATAATGAATAAACCTTCAGGCGCCTCACCGGCAGTAATCAGATTTTCGCCTTTCTGGTAATAACCGATATCCAGACTATTTTTGAGCATTGATAGTTCGCTGGGCTCGAGCAAACTAAAGGGTAGATTAGTGGTATTAAATTCCTGAGACATCGACTAACTCCTGCTGAAAGCTCTGGAAACCCCACCCAAACCAGCAACAGCTGACATGGCTTTTCCACAACGCTCCAATTTTGCATACAGCTTAAATAAAAAAGGCACACCAACAGTAACTGAAGGCGTGCCCTATCGAGCAGTGACTAGGTCACTTTGTAGATTTAGTGAGCGTGAGCTTCACCCGCACCACGTGGAATACGAATGCTCTCAACCAGCTCCTGAATCTCAACAGGTGGCGGCGGAGTCATCGAAGACACAATGAACGCCACGATGAAGTTCAGGATCATACCAACGGTGCCGAAGCCCTCTGGCGAGATACCCATGAACAGTTCGTCCTTAGTACCACCCATAAACTTAAAGTAGATGATATAAGCCATCGTAGAACCGATACCGACGACCATACCGGCTATCGCTCCTTCCTTGTTCATCCGGGTAGAGAAAATACCCATAACGATGACGGGGAAGAACGAAGAGGCAGCAAGTCCGAAGGCCAAGGCCACAACGATCGCAACGAATCCCGGAGGATTAATACCGAAATAACCCGCAACCAAGATAGCGCCGATGGCAGCCAGACGGGCAAACATCATCTCCTGCTTTTCGGTGATATCCGGCTTAATCGTCTTCTTCATCAAGTCATGCGCAATCGCAGTCGAGATTACCAGCAACAGGCCGGCAGCAGTCGAGAGCGCAGCCGCAACCGCACCCGCTGCAACCAACGCGATGACCCAACCAGGAAGCTGAGCGATCTCAGGGTTAGCCAGTACCATGATGTCACGGTCAACATACACTTCGTTGGCAAACGGTTGCTTAGACGCATCGAACTTGCCATCAGCAGCGTTAGTCGTTACCCGCGAGCCATCAGCATTACGGCCTTCACCGAAAGCGGGCTTGCCCTTAAAGGCACTACCCGCAGCATACTGAACCTTGCCGTCACCGTTAAGATCACTCCAACCGATCAAGCCAGAAGATTCCCAGGTCTTGAACCACTCAGGCATAGCCGTGTAAGCCACACCGGTGTTTTGAGGACCGTTTACGGTGTTGATCAGGTTCAGTTTACCAAACGCCGCCACACCCGGTACCGCAGTGTAAAGAATAGCGATGAATCCCAACGCCCAACCTGCAGAAGTCCGCGCATCTTTTACCGTAGGTACGGTGAAGAAACGCACGATTACGTGCGGCAGGCCCGCAGTACCGGCCATCAGCGCTGCGGTTACAAAAAACATATCCAGTGTGGATTTACCACCGGCAGTGTATTCCTTCAGACCCAGCTCGGTTGACAGCGAGTTGATTGTTGCCAGAACCGACTGCCCATCAGCCAGGGTAGCACCCAAGCCAGTCTGTGGCAGAATGTGACCGGTGATCTGAAAGGAGAGGAACAGTGCAGGAACGGTGTAAGCCAAGATCAGTACCACGTACTGAGCCACCTGAGTGTAGGTGATACCTTTCATGCCACCCAGTACCGCATAGAAGAATACGATAGCCATACCCAGCACAACACCTTCGTTAATACCTACGCCCAAGAAGCGAGAGAATACGATACCTACACCACGCATCTGGCCTGCCACATAAGTGAAGGAGATGATAATGGTACAGATAACCGCAATAACCCGCGCAAAGTTAGAGTAGTATCGATCACCTACGAAATCAGGCACAGTGAACTTACCAAACTTACGCAGGTATGGCGCCAGCAACATCGCCAGCATTACGTAACCACCGGTCCAACCCATCAGGTAAGCGGCGCCGTCACGCCCCATAAAGGAGATAATTCCCGCCAGGGAGATAAATGATGCTGCTGACATCCAATCAGCGGCGGTAGCCATGCCGTTTGCGATAGGGTGTACACCACCGCCAGCAACATAGAACTCTTTGGTTGACCCAGCGCGAGCCCAGATCGCGATGCCGATATACAGCGCAAAGGATGCGCCGATAAAGGCAAAGTTTAGAATATCTTGGAATTCCATAGAGAAAGCCGTCCTATTAAATTATTGTTATAAATGCTGTTATTCGTGAACGTCGTATTTCTGATCGAGTTTGTTCATGCTTGCTGCATAAGCAACGATCAAAATACAGAATACGAAAATGGAGCCTTGTTGAGCGAACCAAAAGCCCAGTTGAAATCCGAAGAAATCAATTGAGTTCAACTCTTCGATGAACAAGATCCCACAGCCAAAAGAGACCGCAAACCAGACCACAAGGTAAGAGAAGATGATTTTAAGATTCTCTTTCCAATAAGCCTGGGCATCTTCTTTACTAATGCTCATGACACATTCCTTCTGTTGTTGTTATTAAGTTCAAGTATAAAAATACAGCATGCAATCTAACAAAGAGCGCTCTCAAACAAATCCCCGACTTTAGTCTCGACAATTTTCTGACAGACTCAAAAGGCCTTCATAATGAAAAAAATAGCTTTTTATTCAATAGCATGAAAGCTTATCATGCACAGGCCAAACCATTCCTAGACAATGGTCTTAAGCACCCGTCATTCCGACTTTGGTATTATGCTTTTTACCAACAAACAGCGGTATAGCCTATGCAAAATTCGTTATTAGACGGCTGGTTTATCATCATCATCTCGCTGACCTACGTCGGAGTGCTCTTTGCGATCGCCTCCTTTGGCGAACGCCATGCCAAACAGATCTTCAATTCCCGCACCCGTCCGATAATTTACAGTTTATCCCTAGGTGTTTACGCCACCTCCTGGACCTTTTACGGCGCTGTCGGCCGTGCCAGCACCAACGGCTGGGAGTCTTTAGCCACTTATCTAGGTCCAATTCTGACTTTCATCTTTCTCTGGAAGCTATTCACCAAGATCGTCCTGATCAGCAAGCAGCAGAATATCACCACTATTTCTGATTTTATCGCCTCTCGTTACGGTAAAAGCCAGACTCTCGCGGTCTTAGTCACCTGTATCGCGGCGCTCGGGATCTTGCCCTATATCGCGCTGCAATTAAAAGCGGTGGCGATGAGTTACGACGCCCTGACCGCCGCCGCAGGCGAAGTTTCCAGCGGCAGCGATACGGCACTCTTTGTCGCCCTGTTGATGGCGCTGTTTTCGATCCTGTTTGGGACCCGCCACATCGATGCGACCGAGCATCACGAGGGCATAGTGCTGGCGATCGCATTCGAGTCGATCGTCAAGCTCTTCGCCTTTATTGCCGTTGGGCTCTACGTCACCTTCGGGATCTTTGATGGTTTCGACAATCTGTTCAGCCGCGCGGCCGAGGAGCTTTCAAACAATGAAAACTTCAAGGTTGATTTTATCGAGAACAGCTTTCTTATCGAGACCTTCCTCGCTGGCGCCGCCATTATCTGCCTGCCGCGTATGTTTCATGTCTCTGTCGTTGAAAATGCAGACCCTAAGGACCTAGGCATGGCACGCTGGGTCTTTCCTGGCTACCTGATCCTCTCAAGCCTGTTTGTCATCCCTATCGCAACCGCGGGTATGTTGACATTCCCCGATGGTAGCGTCGACGCCGATACCTTTGTGCTCACACTGCCGCTCTTTGCCAATCAGGATGCACTGGCAATGTTCGCCTTTATCGGCGGCCTGTCGGCGGCGACATCGATGGTTATCGTCGCCACTATCACGCTCAGCACTATGGTCAGTAACGATATCGTGCTGCCGCTGCTACTGCGGGCACCCTGGCTAAAACTCTCATCGAAGAAAGATTTGGGATCATTTTTACTCCGCATTCGCAGACTGACCATTTTCAACTTGATGCTTTTGGCCTACTTCTACTACCGCATCTTCGGCGATACCGGCAGCTTGGCGTCATTCGGGCTGCTCGCCTTTGTCGCGGTAACCCAGTTTGCACCCGCTATTCTCGGTGCGGTGTTGTGGAAGCAAGGTAGTCGCCAGGGTGCTTTGGCGGGCATCAGTGCCGGCTTTATTATCTGGTTATATACGCTAGTCCTACCCATCATGTCTGATGTTGGGCTGGTTCCCGGCATGATTGACTCTATTATCTTGCAGTACCCGTTATTTCATCCCAACGCACTCTTCGGGATTCAGTTTCCCAACAACTTGATCCACGGAACATTTTGGAGCCTGGCGATAAACAGCTGTCTGTTTATACTGGTTTCACGCTACTCCAGCCAACGCCTGATCGATCGTATCCAAGCCAGTAATTATGTTGATATCCAGGGGGTAAACCTTACTCAAACTCCCCACGCTTTTAGCGGTACGACCACGGTCGGAGACCTGCAACTACTGACTGAACGCTTCCTGGGAGTCACCCGTGCCCGCAATGCATTCAACACCTTTGCAGGACAACGTAGCGAAGATCCACCCATCAGCGGAGACCATGCATCCAACGAATTAATCAACTATATAGAACGCTTGCTAGCCGGGGTCACAGGAGCCTCTTCGGCGCGAATCCTGATGGCCTCTACGCTGCGTGGGCGAGATATGCAGTTGGGCGATGTTGTCACCATCGTCGACGAAGCCAGCAAAGTATTAAAATTTAACCGCGCGCTGCTCCAGTCCACGATTGAAAACATCAACCAGGGAATCAGCGTCGTCGACCAACAACTCCGACTGGTCGCCTGGAACCGTCGATATCTGGAGATGTTCGAATACCCAGAAGGACTGGTTTGTATCGGCCGTCCTGCCGTTGATATCTTCAATTACAATGCAAAAATGGGTGAATACGGTCCTGGCGATATAACGGCGCATGTAGACAAACGTATCTCCATCCTGACCTCCGGTAAATCTCACTCGTATATCCGCTATCGCCAGGATGGCACCGTTCTGGAAGTCCAAGGCAATCCCATGCCCGGTGGCGGTTATGTTAATACCTATCTGGATATTACCGAGCACAAGCGCACCGAAGAGGCCCTTCGGGAGAGCGAGCAGAGCATCCGCCTCTATACCGATAACGTACCGGTGCTGATCGCCTATCTCGATAAAGAACGCCGTTACCTGTTTGTCAACAAGGCTTATGCACAGACATTTGATATTAAGGACCGCCATAACATCTCGGGCACACCCTGTTACAAAGTATTGACGCCTATGCAGTACGATAGCCGCACGCCCTTTATCGCCAAAGTACTGCAGGGACATCGACAAAATTTTGAAACCAAACTACCGCCGCGCGAACAGGATCAGGTCCGTTTTGCCGATGTGACCTACATCCCCCATATCGGCGAATACGGTGACATCCTCGGCTACTTCACCCTGTACCAAGATATCACCGAGCGCCGACTGGCTGAGATCGCATTACAAGAAACCAATGAAAACCTTGAGCTTAGAGTGCATGAACGGACCCAGGCTATCACCGCCATTAACCGCGAGTTGCGCAAAGAGAACACTATCCGAGCGCTAATCGAAGATGAGCTGCGCCAGGCCAAGTCCGACGCCGACGATGCCAACATCGGCAAGACTCGCTTCTTAGCTGCCGCCAGTCACGACCTGCTGCAACCGCTCAACGCCGCTCGCCTGTTTGCCTCCGCACTGGCACAACAGCACCACGACGGCACCACCGACGAGCTTGTCCATAATCTCGATGGTTCGCTCAAAGCCGCTGAAGAGCTGCTGGTTACCCTGCTCGATATCTCAAAAATCGATGCTGGCGCACTAGAAGCCAAGCCCAGCCATTTCTGTCTCGAGAAACTTTTTGCCACTCTGAAGGCCGAATTCACTGTTTTAGCAAGCGAAAAACAACTGGTGTTCCATAGCGTCCATTGCCGCAAGGTGATCCACAGCGATCAGCAACTACTCCGCCGGGTGCTGCAAAACTTCCTCTCCAACGCCATTCGCTATACCCAATCCGGAAAAATTCTGATGGGATGCCGTCGACTTAACGGCCAACTGCGGATCGAAGTATGGGATACCGGCGTTGGCATCCCTGAGAATAAAATGAGTGAGGTGTTTGAAGAGTTCCGGCGCATCGATAACCCCAAACACTCGCAAGTAAAGGGTCTTGGGCTTGGCCTGGCGATTACCCAACGCATCGCCCGCATCCTTGGTCACAGATTAAAAGTTCGATCCTGGCCGAACAAGGGCACGGTGTTCAGCATCGATGTTCCACTGGGTGATCCGGCTCAGGTAAAACACACTAGCAGCACGGGCGCAGCCAGCATCCGCGCAAGCAATCTGAGCGGAATAAAAGTGCTCTGCATCGATAACGAGCCCAATATCCTCCAAGGCATGGAGGCACTGCTCAAAGGCTGGTCTTGTGAAGTCTATACCGCCGGCCACGAAAATGAGGTCATTGCGTCATTCGATAAAGCACCCTTTGAGCCTGATATCATTCTCGCCGACTATCATTTGGGAGAAGTGCATACCGGCATCATGGCGCTCAGGGCCTTGGAAAGGCTCTGGCCTAAATCGATCCCCTCCATAGTTATCACCGCTGACCGTACCGACAGCGTCAAAGAAGATGCAGCTCAGTACGGCGCCCAGGTTTTGCACAAACCGCTTAAACCCGCCGCACTGCGAGCGATGATGAATACCCAGCTGGCAAAGCGCGGATCATAAATGAATCAACAACCCTATTATGATGTGCAACACGCACAACCAGCCACAATAACACTGCCCTCAACCCTTCACGTTTAGGGGAGTGTTGTCCTAGTACCGTTGTACACCTCGTAAACCTTCCGCAACCCTAGCCGGAAACACCTGTTCTCTCGGTGCTCTCGCCTTGCTCCGTTCCTATCGAGGTAACTGCTAAGCCCGCAACGGAGTGAGAAAACGTAACACCCTGTGCGCCTCATAAACAAAAAAACCCGCACTCGAAAGTACGGGTCTTATTATTTAAGGTGCTGTTCAGCCACCTTGATCCTACTTAAAACGACCGATCAATAACCTTTCAGGCTATCGATATACTCGGGAAGGAAGAGCGATATCTGGGGAACATAAGTAATCAGCATCAGGAAGAACAGCAGCAATAGCATCCAAGGCAACACCGATTTAATAACCCAAAGCATATCGTGTCCCGTAATCCCTGCCGTCACAAAGAGGTTCAATCCCACCGGCGGCGTCAGCATCCCGATCTCCATATTGACCACCATGATGATACCCAGGTGGATCGGATCGATTCCCAACTGCACCGCGATTGGAAACAGGATCGGCGCCATGATCAACAGAATCGCCGTCGGCTCCATAAAGTTACCGGCGATCAACAGCAAGATATTAACAACAATCAGGAAACCCCAAGCGGGTAGACCCCACTGTAGAATTGTCTCAGCGACCGAGTGTGGAATCCGCTCGGTAGTCAGTACATGCGCAAACAGCATCGCATTGGCGATGATGAATAGCAGCATCATGCTGACCTTAGCGGCATCCAACACCACCTTGTTTACTTCTTTGTTGTAGATACTGCGAGGAATAGCCACGACCATCTGGACGCTGTTACGAATAAACACCGACGGCATTCCTTCACCCTCTTTACGCCAGGGCACGCCTTTGATCGGGCCCATATCGCGATAACCGATCACCGCCACCAGGAACGCATAAACCGCTGCTGCAGCAGCAGCCTCGGTAGGACTGGCGATACCTCCGTAGATAGAGCCCAGGACAATAACGATCAGCATCAGACCGCCCATGGCGATGCTGCCTGACTTGGCCAGCTTCAGAAAGCCTGGAAAGGGCTGCGAGGGAAGCTTGGTGATGCGAGCAACAATGTAGATCACCACCATCAGCAAGAAGCCCATCATCACCCCTGGGATCAGACCGGCCATAAACATCCGCGAGGCGGAGACCTCGGTCGCTGCCGAGTAAACCAGCATCACGATTGAGGGGGGAATCAGAATCCCCAGAGTACCGGACGTGGTGATAACACCTGCTGCCAATTTTTCTGGATAACCCGAGCGCACCATGCCTGCAATAACAATCGAGCCAATCGCAGCAACGGTAGCAGGTGATGAACCCGACACGGCAGCAAACAGCATACAGGCCATGATCGACGCCATCGCCAAGCCACCCTTGATATGGCCAACACTGTCGATGGCAAAATCAATAATCCGCTTAGCCACACCACCGGTAGACAAGAATGCCGAGGACAGAATAAAGAAGGGGATAGCCAACAGAGTGTAGTGCTCAGACGTCGCTTCAAACAACTTCAGAGCGATCGAAGCCAAGGAGTCACTAGAGAACATCAGGATAGTACTGACACTCGACAGCCCGAGCGCAATCGCGATCGGCATGCCCATAAACATACAGGCAAACAAAATTAAAAATAACGTTGCTGTTGCCATTACTTCGACTCCCCTGGCTTATTCATCGCCTTGATTTCGTTTGCGATATGCATGCTCTCTTTCGCCTCATCAGCCAGATGAAAACCATCAGCTTTGTGCGTAATAACGCCCCATAGCAACTGTAAAAACCGAACCACCAGCAAGGCGTATCCGATCAGTAACACACTGGTAGGAATCCACTTTTCAATCGCCAGATCTTCCATCTCAATACCGATCATGTGCAACTTACTCAGGTAGACCCAAGAACCATAGAGAAACAAGCCACAGTAAAATAGACAGAGTCCAATCGCGAACATAGTCACGCCGCGATGAATGTGTCGCGGTAACATCTTGACGAAGACATCTACGCCAATATGGCTACCCACTTTAACGCCGTAGGAAGCACCAAACAGAACGAACCAGGCAGACATCGTCAATGTCACCTCCTGAGCCCAATGAATACCCGCATTGAAACCGAAGCGCGCAATAACTTCAGCAAACACCAGCAGTGTCATGGAAACCAGCAGGAGGCATAAAAAACTCTCCTCCAGTCGACTTATCATTTTACCTAGCATGCCGCTGATACCCCTGTGACATCATGGTGTGGAGGCCTGATCAGGCCCGTTGACTTGAATCTTTAGGTTGATGACTGGGTGTCTGACCGGACAGCTCTTGTCCACGCTATCTCTTGCACGACTGTAGCGTCGTAAGCGTAACAATGGTCGCGAACCAGAGGTCTCCGGTAAAACAATCCAACTCACCGGTTAAAGCAGGAGCCCCTGACTCCTGCTTTAATCAGGGCAGTAATCCTGCCCTGGAGGTTGACATTACTTGTTTGAAGCAACCGCCGCTTCGATCAGGTCAGCACCGATCTGGTCTTCGAACTGCTTCCAAACGGGCTTCATCGCCTCAACCCAAAGCTGACGCTCGGCATCAGTAATAGACACGACCTGAGAACGCCTAGAATCAATAATCGCCTGACGATCACTGACATCTTTCTCGGCAGCAACGCTGTTACCGTAAGTGATTGCCTCGTCCAGCGCTTTCTTGATCTCAACCTTCAGCCCCTTGTCCAAACCCATCCAGAACTCAGCAGAAGTTACAACCAGGTAATCCAAGACACCGTGGTTAGACTCGGTGATGAACGGCTGAACTTCGTAGAATTTCTTAGAGTAGATGTTAGACCAGGTATTTTCCTGACCATCGATCGCCCGGGTCTGCAGCAGCGTAAATACCTCAGAGAATGGCTTCTTCAAAGGCACCGCATCAATGGCTTCAAACTGCGCCTGGAGCACATCGGATGTCATGATACGAAACTTCTTGCCTGCCGCATCTGCAGGAACGCGTAGCTCTTCGCTAGCAGACAGCTGCTTCATGCCGTTATGCAGGTAGCCCAAACCGACCAGACCTTTCTTTTCCAGCGAGCTCAGCAGCTTTTGGCCAGCAGGACCTTGCTGAAAACGCTCAACAGCATCCATATCCTTGAACAGGAAGGGGAGGTCGAAAATCTGTAGCGACTCGGTGTACTTCTGGAACTTAGACAATGAGGGCGCAGCCATCTGCACATCACCCAGCAGCATCGCTTCTAATACTTTGTTATCACCAAACAGCTGAGAGCTGGGGAACACCTGTACCACAGCCTTACCGGCAAGACGCTCTGCAACCAGGTCGCGGAACTTGGTAGCCATCTGACCCTTGGGGGTATTTTCGGCAACTACGTGGGAGAACTTGATCTCAACCGGAGCTGCGGATGCAATTTGAGCACCCACTGTCAGAGCAAGAGTGGCTACTGCTGCAGTAATAAAACGCATAGGTTTTTCCTCGATAATCATTTTATTGTCGTTATGGCCGTACACACATTTCACTGTTGAGCACAGCGCTATCAAAGCATATAGCAGCAAGCGTGCCAACAACTGGAGATGCAAATAAAAACAGGCAGTTATAACCTCAATTCAGCTTGAAATTCAGTTACAATTAAAAATCCTTAATAAACAATGAGTTTTTGGGTGGATATCCACCACCCCTGCGCAGAGAGGAATGGGTGGATATCCGCCGACGCCTGTACAACTAAGGTCTAAATCCACATCCAGATGAACAAACTCACTGCCAAGATAATAGCCAACGCCTGTTATGCATCCAATCTAAGCTGGATACTGTGCTACAAGTGTAGATCTATTTGGACGCTTTCACCGTTTGCGGTGATCACGCAAAACATGACCGGATTATCCATGACGCTTAGCGTGCTCTTCGTGCCGATAGTGATAACGCAAGTTTCAGCTAGCAGCCACCCCTCTACGCAGACCAGCATTGCTGCTTAAGCATGGGCCAGGCAGGGGGTGTTTGAGGCGGCGCAGTCGTCGAGCTTCCCCAGCGGCCATTCTTACGTACAACGCGCAGTGGATCGGCGCAGCCGACAAGTAGCGGGGTTCACTCGGTACGTCCCTGTACCTTACCCTAACGGGCAGCAACGAGAGAGATGCCAACGGCCCTTTGTCGGGTGTCAATCTTTAAAGTCTTGCTTATCCAGCTTATATTTGCGCATTTTGTCATATAGCGTTTTACGCGGCAAACCCAATAATTTCAGTGTTTCCTTGATCCCCCCACCACTCAGCGCCAGCGCTTCCTCGATCAGCATTTTCTCAAATCGCTCCACTTTCTCCGGCAGGCTTAACCCTTCGGCACTCTGATCTAACTGCGGAATCAGTTGATCAAATTCAAAGGTACAGCTCTCGCCCAGTAACACGTAGCGCTCCGCCACATTGCGCAGCTCCCGCACATTGCCCGGCCAGTCATAGCTAACCAGGCTATGTACCCGGGCAGGACTCAACGCAGGAACTTCGCGCTGGAACTGCGCAGAAGCAATCAAGGCAAAATGCTGGAACAGCAAGGGGACATCATCTCGACGCTCACGCAGCGGAGGGATATCAACCCGAACCACATTGAGTCGATAGTAAAGATCCTCTCGAAACACCCCTTGTTGGCTGAGCTCTTTAAGATCCGCCTTGGTGGCGGCAACGATGCGTAGATCCAGAGAGATCACCGCATTGGCGCCCAGCCGCTCTATTGCCCGCTCCTCCAACACCCGCAGCAATTTAATCTGCAGCGACATCGGCATGCTTTCAATTTCATCCAGAAACAGGGTGCCGCCATCAGCGTGTTCGAGCTTGCCTATCCGTCGTTTTTTTGCGTCGGTAAAAGCCCCCTTCTCATGCCCGAACAGCTCGCTTTCAATCAGATTTTCCGGCATCCCACCGCAGTTGATGGCGACGAAGTTATGATCTTTACGGCTGCTGTTTTCATGAATAAAACGTGCCACTAGGTCTTTTCCGGTACCCGTCTCGCCCATCAGCAGTATATCCGCCGGGGTATCCGCCACCTGCGCCAACAACTGGCGCATTCGCTGCACCGGCGGCGTTTTACCGATGATACGGGGTCCCGGTGCGCTCTGCGCCTGCAACTCCTGACGCAGGTTGCGGTTTTCTATCGTCAGCGCACGCTTTTCCATCGCTCGCTTGACCACGTCGGCTAACAGATCGGCAGGAAAGGGTTTTTCAATAAAGTCGTAGGCACCGTCACGGATAGCGTTCACGGCCATCGATATGTCACCATGGCCGGTAATCAGAATAACCGGCAGACCGGGATCGATCGCCCGTACCCGCTGCATCAGCTCCAAGCCATCCATCCCCGGCATATTAATATCGGTAACAATAACCCCAGCCCAGTCGTCACTGATGTAGTTCAGTGCCGATGCTGCATTATCGAGGGCCTTTACCTGATAACCAGCCAGCTCTAAGGTCTGACTTCCAGCAGAGCGGATATGTTTTTCATCATCGATCAAAATGACGGTAGGCTGCGTTACATCCATCAGGCTCGGCATCCAATAACGGGAAAGAGGACCGATAATACCGGATTCACTGCAACAAGGAACAACTAGAGACAGAAACTGTGGTGGGAAGAAAGCCGATATAACTGTAGCGATCAATCAGAAATTTTTGCCCAGAGTACGCAGAGCAGCGCACCCAGATTAAAATGAAACGGCGCTTTGACCATCTCCACCATAGTAAAACTACGATCACTGGTGTCTCGAATGATCGCCCGCTCCAAGTGCTCTCCCTGCGACGAAATAACCGATCCGACGATAGGAAAAGCAGGAATATCGCTACGCCGAATCACCACGGCTATCTCATTATTAGCCAGTCGTACCCAGCTACCGGGAGGCTGCGTACCCAGGACACTAATCAACGCTTTAGCCAAGTCCGCATCAATATGCTCGCCGCGGCTATGAAATATCTTTTTCATCGCATCACGCGGCAACAGCGCTGGACGGTCACCCCGAGGGCGTGCCATAGCAACGTAGATGTCGGCCAATGCGAGTATTCGTGCCGCTTGGCTTATCTGATCACCGCTGAGCGCCTGCGGGTATCCCTTGCCGTCTAGCCGTTCGTGATGCTGTTCAACAGCACTGAGCCAGACAGAATCTTTAACCCCCGCCTGTTCGAGAATTTTTAACCCATTCAGCGGGTGCTTTTGGATCTGCCGTCGCTGACCCTCGGTCAACCCTGTCGCCTGCTTATCGAGTCGGTCTTCTTGCAGATCAAGCATACCTATATCTTGAGTCATCGCTGCACACAGCAGTAGCAATCGTGCAGAAGGGCGCATACCGATCTGGCGCCCAATTAATTCACAGAGCACTGCGGCATAAAGTTCCTTAACATACTGGTTACGGGGATTGCGATTTAACTGCAGGACCGCCAACAAACCCATCGAATTATCCTGACAGGCATGCTGAATCTTGTGCGCAAGATACAAACAACGGGAAATATGTTTGCGGTCTGGACTGATCAATAGCTGATCGAAGGTGTCGGCCAAAAACTTATGCTGAACATCGACCCAGATGAATATATCCGATGACTTATCGTCATCTTTTGTTTGTTTTTCATCTGGCTCAACGGTGCTCATTCACCACTCCGATTTAGATCTGCTTGTGTTAGTGCCTCTACCCTCAGACATCCGATACAGCAACCTATAAACGGGTATCAGTAGTGCAACGTATAAATTGACAAAACATTATACATTGTAAGTCTAAGCAGCGCCTAACCACAACCATATTAACTGCATTAAAAAAATCGTAAGCGTATGATAAATAGTAGCTAGTTCCTATCCGTAAATAGCCTGTTATTCAGGTTAATCGAACAACAGCTAGGGGCCATACGCCCCGTCTTTGTCTTAATTTATCGCTATTTTGGTTGGCGCTACGGGTTCACGTCGAGGAGCTGCTGTGCCGGCTAAAAAGCGGCGTATCGCTTAAAACTCAACGGTCCTGCAGCTAATCGCCGGTGCCGTTACGTGCCAGATAGGCGTCAATCCACTGGCGCACCTGCTCAAACTGCTGGCCTAGCTGCTTGATCTGTGCCTCGACGTCTCCGTCGCCCTGTTTCCCTGCCTGTTCTAGGAAAAAACTGGTATCGGCCAATGCGTTTGCTCCCACTGTACGCGCCGCTGATTTTAATTTGTGGGCCTGCTTCCCCATCTCGGTGATGTTTTTTTGTCCGTAGCCCGAGACGATCGCTTCCACCAGCTCGGCGCCTGAGGTTAAAAAGTCACGATAAAAACTGGCCAGCAGGGCCGGGTCATCCGCCCCCAGTATGTTGCTCAGCGCATCGATATCTACCACACCCGCATCCCCGGCACTCAGCTCCTCAGTCGCGGTCCCGGGTGCGGAGCCATGATCCTGCTCCGTACCCCGTGGCAGAGGCATCCACCTCTCCAGCATCGCCTGCAGCCGTTTAAGTTTAATAGGCTTGGTCAGATAGTCGTCCATACCTGCGGCGAGGCAGGCAACATCAACGCCCTTCAGGGCATCGGCGGTAATGGCAATGATGGGGATGCGCCTGCCCGCGCCTTCCTGCTCACGGATGGCGCGGGCGAGGTCATAGCCGTCCATATTGGGCATATGGCAGTCGGTCAGCAGCAGCGCGTAGCGATCGCTCCGCCACCGCTCCAGCGCTTGCACGCCGTCCTCGGCAAACTCTGCGGCGTACCCCAACATCGCCAACTGCTGGCGAATCACCTTTTGGTTGATGGCATAGTCTTCGGCAACCAGTATCAGCTGCCCGGCAGCCTCCGCCGCCTCGGTGCTGACCGGGGTCGTCGTAATTTCGGTTTCGCTGGTTGGATCGGCTTGCTGAGCAGGCTCCCAACCCATGCTGGCGGCGACGGCGTTCAGCAGCTGTGAACGCCGGGTCGTACCCAGGTCCAACATCACGCCGTTGTCCCCATCCGCACGGACGTAGCGCCGATTTCCGCGTCCGAAGAGCACAAACCGAAGCGCACCTTCGGTACCGAGCTGACGCAGCTGATCCCGCAACAATTTTGCGCGATCCGGGTCATCACCGCCATCGATCAAAACTACCTGCGGGAGGCCGTCTAGGTACCAATCGCGGACTCGGCGCAGGGCGCCATCGAGTGGCGCCGTCTCGACCAGGGCGCCGGCCTGGGTGAAATAGCCCTGCAGCATCTGCGCGGCAGTCTCATCATTGCTTACCAGCAACGCCCGCAGACCGCTCAGCAGGGTACCTGCTGCTGAAGGCGTAGCGTCTTTACTCGCCTCCAGACGCAGGTAAACAGCAACGCGGGTCCCTTGGCCCGGCCTGCTCTCCACCTCGATCCTACCGTCCATGATTTCGACCAGGCGGTTGCAAATAACCAAGCCAAGACCGGTACCACCATAGTGGCGGGTGGTCGACTCCTCACCCTGCGAAAAAGGCTGAAAGATCCGCGCCTGAACCTCTGGCGTCATGCCGATACCATTGTCGCTGACCTGCAGGCAGATGTCCGCGAACCCATTTTCACTCTCGACCAGCTTGGCAATAACGTAGACCCGGCCCTGCCTGTCCTGAATACCCTTAGTGAACTTGATCGCATTACCGGTCAGGTTGTAGAGCACCTGCTGCAGCCGTACCGAATCGCCGAGTAACCGCGGAATCCGCGCATCACAGAAAACCAACAGATCGACATTATTCGCCGTCGCCAGCGTCCGCAGGGCGTCGCCGACGCTCTCCAGCACGGCTTCCACCGAGATCGGCAGCATCTCCAACCTCAAGCCGCCGGCCTCAATCTTGGAAAAATCGAGGATATCGTCGATCACATGGGTCAGGATGTTCGATGAGTCTTGAATCGAGAGGATCAAGTCTCGCTGCTTGGGGTTGAGACTGGTATAGGCCAGCACGTCGATCATGCCCACCACGCCGTTAAGCGGGGTGCGAATTTCATGACTCATGGCCGCGAGGAATACCGACTTGGCCTTGTTGGCCGCCTGTGCCGCCTCCTTCTCCTCGATCGCACTCTTTTCCGATAGCACCCGATCGGTAATATTGGAGTGGGAGACCAGAATATGGCCACCGTCCTGTTTCGCCAGGGAGCGACAGCGCATCCGAAACCAGCGCAGCTCGTCGGGGGCGTGACAATCGTATTCGACTTCAAACCGATCCTGCTCGCCGTTGAGCATCCTGGTTAGGTTATCGTAGACCGTCTGACCCTGATCGGAGCCGTTCAAAGCGGCATTGCGAACAGCCTCAAGATAGTTCATCTGGAGGCTGTCCGCTCCAGCCTCCAGACCGTTTTGGCTGCCGAAATCACGCCACGACCGGTTAACGAAGATGATGCGACCCGTATCGTCCAGCACCGCGATCTGGTCGGTCAGGGAGTCCAGTATTTGGCGGCTAAAATCCCTTTCGTACGCCAACTTGGCTTTGGCTTCTTTGCGCTCGGAGATATCGCGAATGACACCGGTAAAAAAGCCGCCAGCCGCCAGCGTCAGCGCACTGACACTCAGCTCCAGAGGGAAGCGGCTGCCATCGGCACGCAGTCCCTCCACCTCCCGGCCAATACCGATAATTTTTGCTTTGCCGGTTTGCTGGTAATTGCGCAGATACTGATCATGACTGCTGCAGTGGGGTTCGGGCATCAGCATACTGACATTGTGGCCAATCATTGCCGCCCGTGGATAACCAAACAGCTGTACGATGGCGTCGTTGACCCGTTCGATCTGCCCCTGCGCATCGATAACCACCATGCCGTCGACGGTGGATTCGAAGATCGCTTCGAGGCGCCGTTCGGCCACCAGCAACTCTCGCCGACCGAAGGCAAAGAGATAAGCCAGGATGATCAATAACAGGGCCACCACTGCTGCAGCCGCATACATCAGCGTGCGGGTCAGCTGTAGCAAGCCATAAGCCTCGGCCACATCCTGCTCGCTGGCCATGCCGATATCCAGCTTAGCGTGCCAGGTCCAGACGCCGACGACCGGCACCCCTCGATAGTCTCGATAGCCCACCATATTAGATCCGCTTTGCCGCTGCATGGCGCTGCTTGCCATCAGCGTCGGGAGGCGCTGCTCGATTGGCAGGCCGACCGCCCCGGGTTCGGTCAGATCGATCCCCGGATCCCGCAACAAAACTCTACCGGCACTGGATTCCCCCGGTCGAATTAGCCCCATGGCCACCAGCTGGGATTCAAACCGGCTTTCGTTGAGCATAATGCCCTTGCGGTCGAATACATAGGTTTCGCCGGACACTCCAACCCGCTCGCGGGCCAGCAGCGAAAACAGCGTTTTGCTCGGGTCGATACGCAGGGTCAGCAGGGCGATCACCCGACCGTTGGCAGCGCGGATTGGGGCTGCCGAAAACAGCGCAAGATCGCCCGTCGCGGGCGCCTCCTCCCCCGTTTCTGGCAGCGCTACCTGCGAAAAAACCATCTTGCTGACCAGGTTAGCGCCGGACCAGAGTCTATCCAAAAATAAGGGCTGTTCGACCAGACCGTTGAGGGCGCCGACACTGGCATCAAGGGAAGAGCCGAGATTGACGTTGCCCGGCCCAATAATGAAGAACTCCAGATGCTCCTCGTCTTCTAGCAGCGAGGCCAGTTGCCGCCTGATCCGCGACTGTGCCGGGGCCGCCAGCAGCTGCGGCTGTGCCGCAGGTTCTGCCAACAACGCCTCGACCAGGCCAATCAGCGCTGGGGTTTCGGCCAGATTCAACACTACTCGCCTTTCCCCCTCCACCCAGATATCAAGGGCCTCCGCAGTGCTTTGCAGCAGCGTCGTAAGGGTGTCTTGGAGAACGTGCTTGGAGCGCTGTTCGATAACCGATACGGCGACCGTGGCCAGCGTCAGCAGAACCAGCATAGCAGCCAGCATAGCAGCCAGCAGCGCTAGGCCTTCTCGAAAGTGAAGACCGGTCCAAGCTCTGTATCGGTCAGGTTTGCTCATCGGCTAGATCCAAACTTTTTTCCAAGCTCCAGGGTGTGCAAGCCAAGCCTCTGGTTTGCCGCCACTTGGTATTGTCTTCCACCCCGCCCTCCTGCTACGGGAGCGC
>TARA_R110002167_G_scaffold29147_26_pt1 | contig 19736 bp, 19 predicted proteins | sample TARA_R110002167 | Tara Oceans TARA_R110002167 (sample SAMEA4398238) | marine metagenome | biome: Polar Biome; feature: [MES] marine water layer (ENVO:01000295) within the mesopelagic zone...; material: water (ENVO:00002006), including particulate matter (ENVO:01000060) such... | reverse complement strand
CCGGTAGAGCTGGTCGCGTATCTCGATGGCCAAGATAAATCCCGGGAACTTGAAACCCTGATGAACGAGGTGTCTGCGCTATCGCCGCTGGTATCACTGGTTGAGGGTGACGATCAAGATGCACGTCGACCCGCTATGGGCGTGCGTTCCGTGGCCAGTGGCACCGAGATGCGGTTTGCTGGTGTGCCGCTTGGTCACGAATTTACCTCATTGGTGTTGGCGGTGCTGCACAGCGGCGGCCACCCCATGAAGATAGATAAAGAGCTGATTGAACAAGTGCGCAATCTTGACGGCGAATACCGTTTTGAGACCTACATTTCTTTGAGCTGCCAGACCTGCCCAGAGGTGGTTCAGGCGCTGAATATGATGGCGGCGATCAACCCCCAGATTCGCAATGAAATGATCGACGGCGCGATGTTCCAAGACGAAGTGGAAGCGCGAAAAGTGCTGGCGGTGCCAACCGTGTTTATGAACGGCCAACAGTTTTCTCAGGGTCGTATTAGCTTGGCCGATATCTTAAAGAAGATGGACAAAAACGCCGGTGCGAGAAGCCTTAAAAAACTCGCCGAGAAAGATATATTCGATATGTTAGTGGTTGGCGGTGGCCCCGCTGGCGCCTCGGCGGCAATCTACGCGGCCCGTAAAGGAATTCGCACAGGCGTATTGGCCGATAAATTTGGCGGTCAATTATTAGATACCGTGAGTATCGAAAACTTTATTTCGGTGAACGAAACCGAAGGGCCGAAATTGGTCGCCAATCTCGAGGCTCACGTTGGCGCTTACGATGTGGATATTATGGCGGGCCACCAAGCTAGCGGCTTATCGGTAGCTGACGACGGCAGCATCGAGATCAGTGTCGAGGGTGGCGCGGTATTGCGTAGCCGTTCGGTGTTGCTGGCGACCGGTGCTCGCTGGCGTGAAATGAATGTGCCCGGCGAACAAGAATACCGCGGTAAGGGCGTGGCCTACTGCCCGCACTGCGACGGCCCGCTGTTTAAAGGCAAATCGGTTGCGGTGATTGGCGGTGGTAATTCGGGTATTGAGGCCGCCATCGACCTTGCGGGAATCACCGGCCACGTCACCGTGTTGGAGTTTGACAGCAAGCTGCGCGCCGACGAGGTTTTGCAGCGCAAGGCACGCTCACTAAAGAACGTCGATATTATCACCAGCGCCCAAACCACCGAAGTGCTAGGTGACGGCGACCGAGTGATTGGCTTGGCGTATACCGACCGCCAAAGCGGCGAGACCAAAACCATTAGTCTAGCGGGTATCTTTGTGCAGATCGGTTTGGTGCCCAACACCGAGTTTTTAAAAGGGGTGGTAGACCTTAGCCCGCGGGGCGAAATTGAAATTGGCGCGCGCGGTGAAACCTCGGTGCCCGGTGTGTTTGCCGCTGGCGACGTCACCACCACGCCCTTTAAGCAGATTGTAATTGCAGTGGGCAGTGGCGCAACCGCCGCCTTGGGCGCCTTCGACTACTTGATTCGCCAGCCGGTGTTGGAAAACAGCGCCGAGCAAATTGCAAACCACGCTGCTTAACCTCTATTTGATATAAACACCCTGTTGCCCCTCACCGAGGGGCTTTTTTTTTGCCTAAACTCCACCCCAAAAAATATTTTAGCGAATACCCTGACAATTGCCTTGGCGGCGCGTTTATAGATATGACGATTAGCAAAACCTATCTTGCGACACATGGAGAACCACATGAAATACGCCGCCAGTTTGTCACTACTTATTATCTTTGCGATAGCTTTTATATTTTTACGAGGGCCACAAGATCCACTCTTAGAAAATCAGGGCACTTCAGAAATTTCCGCCCCAAATGAATTCGAACACCACGCGATAAACGAGCTTGCTGAGCCGCAGCGGAATGCTGTAAAGGACGAGGCCTATACATCTGCTATTAGCCTGGCAGCTCCCAAACCGGCATCTGAAAAGATGCTTGCGGAGCATTTTGCTGGCGCTCAGGCAGCGGCTGCACATGCTAAGCAAATAAAGGAGTCTGCCATGCTAGTCAGGCAGCGATCTCATTTTATCGCGGATACGGATTCCTCAATGAGCATTGCCCCACGAGATAGAGAAGGCTATGCCGCCAAAACTGAGAACCGCTTTTTGTCGGTGGCGCTATCGCCGCTATCCACCTTTGGGCTTGAAGTAGATTCGGCGAGTTACGCTAATATGCGTCGTCAAATCAATAACGGCCAAATCCCCGTGCCCGCCAGTGTGAGATTAGAGGAGCTGGTAAATTATTTTGATTACAACTTCCCTGCGCCAACAGGCAAGCATCCTATTGCGGTGATGTCAGATTACGCGGTAGCGCCGTGGAACCCTGCGCACCGCATTGCCATGATCGGCGTGAAGGCGGTGGACACCACCGCTAGCAGTGAGCGCGGCGCACGCATCACATTTTTACTCGACACCTCGGGCTCTATGAATAGCCCCAATAAATTGCCGCTGCTTATCCGCAGCTTTCAAACCTTGCTCTCGAATTTAAAGCAAGATGATCAGGTTGCGATTGTGACTTACGCGGGGAGTGCCGGAGTGGTATTGCCGCCCACGCCAGTTACCGAATCTAATCGCATTCAGCGGGCCTTGGCCAATCTTAGCGCAGGTGGCTCTACCGCCGGTGGTGCAGGCATCGCCTTGGCCTATGATGTTGCCCGCAAGCAGTTTGATAGCAAGGCCACTAACCTAGTGATTCTCGCCACCGACGGCGACTTTAATGTTGGCGCCAGCAGCGACGGCGAGCTAAAAGCAATGATCGAGAAGCAGCGCGCCAGCGGCGTATTTCTGTCGGTGATTGGCATGGGTACCGGCAATTACCAAGACGCGAAAATGCAGGTCTTGGCCGAGGCCGGTAACGGCGTTGCGCATTATTTGGATTCCGACGCCGAAGCCCAGCGCTTGTTTGGCTCCGAGCTAAGCCGCACCCTACACATTGTGGCTAAAGACGTGAAAGTGCAGGTGGAGTTTAATCCAGCGGCGGTAGCGGAGTACCGGCTGTTAGGCTATGAATCTAGAGTAATGAACGCGGAAGATTTTCGGGACGACAAAAAGGACTCTGGCGAAATCGGCGCAGGCCACTCGGTGGTCGCGCTTTACGAAATCATTCCCGCTGGTAACGGCACCACGCCAGATATTGAGCGCCGCTACCCAACAGTTCGCAGTGCGGGTAGTCAGGCAATGGAGTTAGGTTTTGTCAAAATTCGCTACAAACAGCCAGATGGCGACAAAGGCATTGAATTTGCGCATGCTATGACAACTCGGGCTAAGGCGGTCGAGTCAGCTACGCCAGATCTTCGCTGGGCCTCAGCGGTAGCGGAGTTTAGTTTGGTGTTGTCGCAGTCTGAGCATGCTGGTTCAGCCAGCTACGCTGCAGCCCTGCGCCGCGCAAGAGCGGTATTGCCGCTTATGCCAGATGACAAACGCAGCGAATTTATTGGTCTAATAGAAAGGCTCACCACTACTAGGATCGCCCAAGAGTGAAAGAAAAAAATATCGAAGACTGGCTCACCCAGCTTAAAAATCCGAGCGAGTGTGAGTCAGATCGCGAACAAGCGGTTATGGCCGCAATCAAGTCTGGGCTTAGTGCATCGCAGCAGTCTAGCGAGCTAGACCAGCTGGCTCTGCAGCGCCTGCATCGACGTATCGAGCAAGAAGGCCTTTACCAGCAGGCTAAGTATCAGCAACCTAAGGTGAAACGTGGCCGAAATTTACATCGCTATGGCTATGCCGCAGCGGTGTTAGCTGGCTTAGCGATTATGCTAGATCTGTCTGTTTTCAACGGCCCAACACAGCAGGCACTGCGCAGTGCAGCCGATTCCGACTCTGCGCAATTTAAGATGATGGCCGCCGCGCCACAAATGCGTAAAGACATCGCGGAAGAGGAGATGATCGAATCGAGGGCCGAGGCAATGTCTGGCGAGCAGTATCTGGCGGACGCTGCTAAAAATGAAGCGGCTGAAATGAGCAGCGCAATGGCGAAACGCGATCGCGTTGCCGCGGCGCCGCAAGCGAATGAACAACAGCAGGCTGCCCGCCAGAAAGAGGGCGTTGTCGCACACCGCCTAGTGGTAACTGACAAACAGTGGCAGGCGCTAAGCGAACTTGCCGGAGAGGGTATCTCGTTAAAGCAGGGCGCCAACGCCGGCCATTGGCTATTGCAGCTTAATAGCGAAGCAGATGCACAGCGCTGGAAGAAAGCCTTGCCAGAGTCTGAGCGGAATAAACCGTGGCCAATTGCTCAGCGAATTGAATTTAAATTAGAGGTAGTCGAAACGCTGCGCGGTGACCGCAATGAATAATGCCGAGGTCGACGCGCTTATTGTGGATCTTCAGGCCGGAGGTGCCCAGCGCAAACACGCCGTAACCCAGCTCTATACAGAATTTTCTGGAAAATTTACCCGCTTCTTACAACTCCGTGGTGTGCCAGAGTCCGAGTCAGAAGACCTGATGCACGACATCTTTCTCGCTTTTATTAAACGCTGCGATGGCTTCACTCCGAGTGGGCAAGGGCGAGGGTGGCTGTGGTCGGTGGTTCGTTCAAAATTGGCGGACCGCTACCGACAAGCGAGTAAAGAAAATACAGAAACCTATGACGATAACTGGGAGATCGAATCTGGAAGCTACGACGAAGCGCGGCTGCAAGCCTGTATCGCAGGACAAATGTCGGTATTTACCCGAGACTACCCCGAAGGCGCCCAAGCGCTATCGTGGGTGATTGATGATGAACTAGACCTGCGCTCAGTAGCGGAATTACTCGGCCGCAGTTACGGCGCTACCCGAGAATTTATGTCGCAAATAAGGTCGCGGTTACGAGCCTATATAGACCGGTGTTTGTTGGGGTGAACTCTCTAGAATGTTAAGTATATGTGAGTTGGTATTGGCGTTCATTCAGAATCCAATACCGTCTGACTTGTTCCCAGACACGCGACCAGATGCCGTGACAAGTCCTGGATGACGGCTTTGTCATAATAGCGGACATAAAATCAAAGCTAGTTTGATTTGTGGCTAGGTATTAGTATGATATTGTCATACCTTTCGAGCTGACGTAGGATCCGCCATGAGTATGCATCGGAAAACTATCACACTAACGGAACAACAAGAAAACTGGGTGAAGTCTCAGATTGATGGTGGGCATTTCGGCAACGACAGTGAATACATCCGCCATCTCATCAGACAGGATCAGCATTCCCAAGAGCGCCTTTTAGAGCTTAGGCAGGCGCTTAAGAAGGGTGAGGCCAGTGGCAAATCCCGTCCGCTAGATATGTCTGCTGTTAAAAGGGCTGGGCGTAAACTTATCAAGGCTGCTGAGTAGTGCTTGGCCTTGAAATAACGCCGGAGGCGGAATCCGATCTCGTCGATATTTGGGTCTACACTTGCAACGAGTGGGGTGTTGATCAGGCGGATAAGTACTTGGATCAATTGGAGCGTGGCATCAATCAACTGATCGCTCATCCTGAACTGGGACTCGATTATAGTCACGTACTCCCTGGCTATCGCCAGCTTCACCAAGAGCACCATTTGGTATTTTATCGACTAGAAAAACACTACATTCTTATCGTTCGGGTGCTGCATGAGAGCATGGACGCACCTCGTCGAATTGCGGAATAGATATTAAGGGGCGTCTGAGATCGATCGACCAAGGGACGCCATGATAGAGCGTCTGCCTACCAGTTCCGGAAATGCGCGCTTAGAGTAGTAATATGAAAGGCTCTAGCGTCATAAGCGGACGTATAGAACTGCTGCATATCGCTCTCGTGTTTAGCTTAATATAACGGTGTATTTATTTGTCGGTAGGATTTATGCTCGGTTTATCGGAGCGGAGCATTCGTTTTTTCAGCGCTATCAAGAAAAATTTTTGTAAGATCAGCCACATAGGGAGTTGGGGCAAGACATATGAGACCTCGCCAAAATTACATATGCGCACGCACGCTTTATCGAAGCGCGACCCAGCATCAATTCCCTTTATTTCATGTAAATTCAATAAGTTGTGCTAGTTTCAGTGGTGTGCCACCTCGGGCAAACCGCGCGCGCTTGATATACAAATGTTAAGCATCCTAAATAATAAGGCCCAAGATAATTTATGAACTATGTAGCTCCTGAAATTACATTAGATGCGTTTCACTGTCCTTTTTGTGGAACGTACGCGCATATGGATTGGTCTTGGCTTGTCAATCAAAATAAAGGCCAACGCATAGATTACTTAGAGGCTGATTGTTCTAGGTGCAGAAAATCTAGCCTTTGGTTATCGAAGGAGATAAGGAATGATCAGGGTTACTTAAAGCCAATAGCAGGCGAAATGATCTTTCCCGACTTTGGTACGGCCCCGCTTCCGGATAGTGATATGCCAGAAGATGTAGTGGCAGACTACCAAGAAGCAGCCAGTATATTTTCTAAGTCCCCAAGAGGTGCAGCTGCGTTATTGAGACTTGGATTGCAAAAACTATGTAGGCATCTTGGGGAAGAAGGAAAGAACATTAATGAAGATATTAGATCTCTCGCGACAAAAAATACGTTGCCGCCATTGGTGGTTAAAGTGGCAGATACTGTCCGAATAACTGGGAATAATGCTGTCCACCCTGGAGAAATGTCTGATGAAGACTTCGATCATATTGCTTCAAAGATGTTTGAGCTTTTGAATTTTGTTGTCAAAAAAGGAATATCTGAGCCTAAAGAGTTGGAGGCACTTTATACAATGACACCGGAAGGTCCTAGAAAAAGCGCGGAAACCCGTGATGCCAAATCTAAGCCAGATAATGCTTAACAAAGCATTGCAGCGGACAAGCCGTTGAATGCGGCGTTATACGAATAGAGAAATATGAAACAACAAAAAGAATCACTTCGTCTGCTTGAGGAAGCGCTAAAAGATCTTGAGTCGCCTAAGGGAGCAGTTTTATCTGCTATCCAGAAGATTTCTAGGGCTTCAGTAATAATGGATAATACGGATATCCATAAATGGTGCTCGATTCAGCTAGGAGAGCAGAGGTATACATCTGTACTTAGAAAATATGTAGATACACTCTTAGCAATACAAGACGATAACTCTAAAGAGCTACTTGATGAACTGGCGGAATATCAATCTGAAATTGATGAGATTGGCTTAAAAGAAGAACTTCATTACTCAATCGAAGAGCTTAATGCAAAAGCTTCTGAAAGTGGTGGTGGCTACGTAAATATTGGTTTTGTTGAAGAGCGATATGCTGACCTTGTTCGTACTAAGCGTGGAAATGATGGGACTCACTATAAAAACGCCTTAAATAAGCATCTAAATTATGTGCGTACAAAAGCACATGATATTGCCTCTAGAATGTTTAATGATCTAAAGTTTTCAGGAACTGTTAGTAATTGTTTTGACTTACTAAAAAATGAGGTTGACGATAAGTTACTGGATTTAGATCCTATTCTTGCAGAGCAATTAATGCTTGCATTTAAATCTGTATCTTCAGCAAAGGAAGAAGAGTGGTCGCAAGCTTTAACAACCTGCAGAAGGCTTCTCGAAGGTCTGGCTGATCAGTTATATCCTGCATCTAAAGAAAAGACCGGGGGAAGGGCTCTAGGTCAGGGGCAATATGTAAATAGAATATGGGCTTTTATGGACTCTGCTATTGAGTCGGATAGTAATAAAGCACTTGCAAAAGCACACGTGGATTTACTTGGTGGGTGGTTAGAAAAAATCAATAAATTGGCCAATAAGGGAGTGCATGCTGAGCTTGGGCAATTAGAAGCGACAAAAGCAGTATTTCATACCTATCTTGTGATAGCTGATATTCTTGAACACTTGGATGAAGACGTCACTACAAAAGGCAAGCCCGATATTAATACAGCGACGATTGACGAGCTTGAGGCTTTGCTAGGTGTCAGTCGAAATATAGCTAAAGAAATTTTTAAGTATAGAGTTAAAGAAGGGTTCTTGGACTGTGACACCCTTGCAAAAATTAGTGGCGTGGGCGCAAAAACAGTAAAGAAAGCTATCGAAGAATTCATCATTGATGAGTAGTCGTATAACAAGCGCGTCAATTAGGACGCTCGCAAGCTCGCGCCTATTACGCGGGCGTTAGTTTTTAATCAGAGTAGGAGATATTTAATTGACATGGATTGAATTGGAATATTCAAAAAAAGCTGTTAGGCGCGCTGGTGACTACCTGATTTGTGAGGAATTTGATATAGATACTTACCTCGAATCTTATGAAGCACTAGATAACTGGCGGTCTTCTCACGAGTATCCAATCCAGTCAATGCTAGGATATTTCAGGAAAAAATCTTTTGGCATCGACTCAGAAGCGGTCGTAGTCAGGCGTTTAAAAAGAACGCCATCCATCCTTGCTAAGTTAAAGCGCGAAGACGGAATGAAACTTGACAGAATGGAAGATATTGGCGGTTGTAGAGTGGTTGTTTCTACTAAAGATCAAGTATATGAAGTAAGAGATGCAATAGTTGATGGAAGAACAAGAAACATATTGCGCCGCCAACGTGATTATATAAAAGAACCCAAGGATTCGGGGTATAGAGGAATTCATTTAATTTATCGCTACAACGGTGAAAAAAGACAATATTCGGCTCATTCAATAGAATTACAAATCCGTAGCAAAGTACAACACTCATGGGCTACCGCTGTAGAAGTTGTAGGAACCTTCACGCGCCAAGGATTAAAAGCCAGTCAAGGCCACGAAGCTTGGCTTAATTTTTTCAAGTTGGCTAGCATCGCATTTGAAGATATAGAAAATAAAAAGCTAGCTAAAAATGCTGAGTCAAAAGACCGACTTGAACTTATAAAGTATATAGAGCGCCTTGGTGTATTGCATAAGCTGAGGGCGTTTGCTGTATCAACAAAGCATTTAGGTAATGATAAAAAGAACAAAGACGACTATTTTTTGTTAATTCTTGAGGTGGATAAATCAAACATTAAAGTAATGAGATTTTCACGCCACCAAATTGATTCTGCCACAAAAAAATATGCAGAGTTAGAAACGGAGTTTAAAGACAATAAAGATAAAGATGTCGTTTTGGTCTCCGCCGAGTCTGTTCACGGGCTAAAGAAAGCGTACCCAAATTACTTTGCCGATACTACAGAATTTTCAAAAAATATTGTTAGGGTTCTAGAAGCTAACAAAGCGTTTCACCGGACAAGCCAGTGAACGCGGCGTTATGCGCATGGAAAAAACAAACTATGAGTAATATCCCAGAAGGATTTGAGCCAATTTTCAGAAGCAGTCCATATTTGGAGTTATTAGGCCCTATATTTAATAAGAAAACGGAAAATGGATTGGTAATAGGATTACGAGCTGAAGAAAAGCATTGTAATGCTAGAGAACAAGTACATGGTGGAGTTTTTAGTAGCCTCGCCGATATTGCTCTTGGGTATAATGCAGCTTTTTCAGGTGATTCTCCTGTTCCAATCGTTACGGCAAGTCTCACTATAGATTATGCTGGGTCAGCTAAACTAGGTGATTGGATTGAAATAGAAACTGACTTACAAAAAGTTGGTCGTAAAATGGCGTTCGCTAATTGCTATTTTATTGTAAATACAAAACGTATTGCGCGGGCTAGTGGTGTATTTACAGTTATCAGCGCATAACAAACGGCTCAATCGGACAAATGTTCGCTGTCACCTTTTATGCAAAAAAAACGCATAAAAGCCGCCATCAAAAATCTGCTCGGTGAACCGAGTGTTGATGCTGTATAAAAATCTACAGACTTCTATCTAGTTCGGAATTTTTTACCGTCCGCTTTTTATCAGTAGCAGCAATGTGTCAATCTGCAGCAGCACTGATTTCAAACCGAAATAGCCACTCTGCGGGGCTATAACTATATCCACAAAAAAAGCGAGGGCCCAAAAGCGCTCGCCTTTTTAATATCTAGTCGCTTAACTTGCTTTTTCAATGCTGATTATTTCTTGGGTTTTGGCATTGATAAGGCATTCGGCGCGATAGGCGGATTGCTCTGGAGACTGAATCAGCAATTGTACTTTACGGGAGTTTGATGGCCCGCTAATGCCTTTGAATCGCGCGCGAACGGTGTCGCCATTTTCACTGAATTTCTCCACGGTGCTGTCTTTGCAGGCGGCGACTAAGTCTTTGGTGGCTTCACCGGCGTGGGCGCTATTTAGTGCGCCGATGACTAGACCAAAGGTAAGCAGTATGTGTTGGATTGTTTTCATGATGGCATTCTCTTGTCAGTGTGGCTTCTGCCGTGGCAGGTAATTTGGTAACAAATTGCTTTGTATTGGTAACGTGGTCAGTGTAGGTTGTGCGTATATAATGGTAAATAGCCAAAAACACACATGTATGGTGCAAATATGCAGGCGATGGATTGGAGTGATGTGCATTACTGCTTGGCAGTGATCCAAGAGGGTTCGGTGACAGCCGCGGCGAAGAAGCTGGGTGTTAATCACACCACGGTGTCTCGGCGTATAAGTGCGTTGGAGAAAACCCTGCACGCGTCTTTGTTTGATCGCTCTACCTCGGGTTGGTCGGTGACCCCGGTGGGGGAGTCTATTCTGCCCAATTTGGAGCAGATGCAAGAGGCCGCGAGTGCCATAGAGCGCAGCGTGCACGCCGACCGCAAGGACCTTAATGGCACGCTGCGGATCACGGCGCTGGATGTGTGTATTCAGCGCATTTTGTTGCCGGGCCTGAAGGCCTTCAGCGAAAAATACCCCAGTATTCATGTGGAGCTATTGGCGTCAGAAGAGGCCTTGGATTTGTCGGTGCATGCGGCGGATATCGCTTTTCGCACTACCAATAATCCGCCGCCGAATGTGGTTGGCAAGAAAATCGCCGATTTCAATTATGGGGTTTATGCCACCAAAAGCGCGTGGGAGGATTATATGGCGGGGCGCGGCGATGTGGGCGCGATTTCGTGGATGTTAGACGGCAAGGCAATTCCCGAATGGCTGCGGCAAAGCTACCCTGATATGCCGATTCGCTATCGCTCTAACTCCTTGAATGTGATTTATGATTTAGTCAGGCAGGGCAGCGGCTTTGCTGAAATACCCTGTTCTCTGGGCAATAGCGATCCCGATTTAATCAAAATTCCCGCGCAGGGTGTCATGGAGCCGATGGGCTTTTGGTTGCTGACGAACCTTGATTTGCGCACTACTGCCAGAATTCGAATTTTTCGCGACTTTATGCTGGATTACTTACAACCCATAGTAGAGCGATTCGAGTCGCAGTCTGCCTTGTGAGGTATTTTATTTAGAAGGGGTGTTAAACGATATCTATTTGGGTTCGGGCTAGCGATGCCATGACTTTGCTGAGCAATTCGGGTTGTGAGCGCACGCCAAGCTTGGAGAAAACTGCCTTAAGGTGGGAGCGTATGGTGCTGTCTTTTACGCCCATTGCCTCTGCTATTTCTTTAACCACTAGGCCCTTACAAAGTAAGCGTGTTACACCGGCTTCGGTACTGGTCAGTTCGTATAAAATTTCCAGCCCCGCTAGGTCAATATTTACATTAGCATCGCTATTCTTTATTTGCAGGAGCACGCCAAGCTCCTGGGTGCCGGGCACGAGGCTCGGTAGCAGATGGGGCTCTACACTAATTTGATATTGCTCGGTACGGGCATAATTTCGGCAGGAGGCTGCGCGATTATGAGTGAAGTCCTGCAAATTATTCATAAGCTGGGCTACGGTGTTGCGCAGTTTATGGGGCCGAAAAGACAATCTTCCCCCAGTTATACACGCCACGTCTTGGCGTAATAGGTCTTCTGCCAGTGTATTTTGCGAGACAATCGACGTGTCTGGGCGCAGCAAATAGGCCGCGCTGTCCATAATATTGGTGATTGAGTCGAAGCCACTTTGCAGTGATTCTAAGGCGATATTGCGTTTGTATATGGCCAGCGCATTTTGTAAGTGGGGAACAAAGAGGTTGAGGGTTTCAAGCTCTTTGCTGTTAAAGGGTTTGTGCTGGTGACCGCGCTGAATGGTCACGCGAAAAGCTTGGCCGATTTTGGGGTTTTCAATATAAGCGCCACAGGCGTAACGGATATCGAGGGGCTTGGTGTAGTCTGCGTAAAACTCGGAAGATAAAAAGTGACGATCTGGGACGATATCACTGCTATGAAACTGGAATAGCGGCATATCAGCCATGGCCTCTGCCCAGATATCGGTATGAATATAATGCTCACCATATACTTGAAGTTCGTCATCGTTCAAATGACGCGATAAAACCATGTCGGTCGCGTGGGTTTGAATCTCTTCAAACATCAGCGTTGTGGAGCGCGACGGGATTTCGGTTTCGAGCATGGCAAAAAAGGCCATCCAGCCTTCGGCTTGGTGGGCGTGTCGATAAAGTTCACCGATCAGCTGGGATAATTTACTGCTCTGCATTATCTTTTGTTGGCTGTCCCCACAACTTTTAACTCACTTCCTGTGGGTCGCTACAGCTGCTGTCCGTTGCATCTCCCCAATCTAGGGGAGGCATCAAATAAACTATACCGTTAGATTACAAGCTGAGCAAATTTAGTAGGTGCTATCAAAGCTCGCTGGCTCGCAGGGATGTGGATATCTGGTGTGTTGATAATGCCCCACTGGATTTGCGTATGGAAAAGCATCTGATTATTCAATGCTGCTAGCAAGGAAGCTCTCTATTGTTTAACAGTTGATGCGCCAGATATTGAGCGTTGTGGTCGCTAAAACTTATGAAATTCAATTAGGATATATTGTGAAAAGAAGAAAGTTTATATTGGCTGTTTCTGCGCTACCCGCTGCGTTTTTGCCCGTTTCAGCGGTCGCTGGTTGTTTGCAGTATCAAACCTCTACAGTGAGGTGCGGCACCTGCGGCGGCGATGGTCGCGAAGACTCCGGAAGTAGAATTGGCCTGCCTCGCAGTGAATGGAAAAACAAGCATACCTGCAGGGCCTGCGGTGGCAGTGGGACTATCCAGAAAAGAAGGTGTGTAAGCTATGATAGGCCGAAATCTTCAGGTGGCTATCAAAAATAGATGCCCTTAAAAAGGCGGCGCACTAGTCTAACGACTGCATCGCTGCCTTTTTAAGTCTCTGCACGTACACCCGCGTCTTTTGATAAGTGCGGATCAATGTGTTGTCTAATCATTATAAAGCGCTATAAAAATGCTTTTAAATGACCGCTTTCGAACTTACCCGGCAATTGGTGGATGGTCTTCCGTGTCGTCGGATGTAGAGTAAGGCTCGGGCTCAAACTCTTCTCTAAACGCAGTAACGTGCTCTAGGGCTTCGCCGATATTGGCTTTGTATTTAGCCACGTGAAACAAGGCGTCGCCTTCGTATACCAGCGGTAAAAACGTGCGTCCAATAACGATGCCGTCATCGTTGGCGAGAATCTTGGTATCGGCGTTGTTATTCCCCATAGGGTCAGAAATCAACGCGAGAACATCGCCCTTGGTGACAAACTCGCCGAGCGGTACTAGCGCACGCAACACGCCGCTGCTCGTTGCTCGTATCCAGCTCGATTGGCCGGTGATCATGCTTTTGCGTTTTGGCTTTTTGCTGCGCGACGCGGGTAGCATGCCGATATGGCGCATCACATTAATAATGCCGCTGACGCCCGCGCGAATCGCAATTTCATCAAAGCGCAGTGCTTCGCCAGCTTCGTAAAGCAGTACCTGAATGTTATGGCTGCTGGCGATTTCGCGCAGTGAGCCATCTCGGGTTGCCGAGTGCAGAATAACAGGTGCGGCAAAACTCTCGGCCATGGCACGGGTTGATTCGTCTTTAATATCGGCGCGGATTTGAGGCAGATTGCTGCGATGTCGGGCACCGGTGTGCAGGTCAATGCCGTGGGTGCATTGCAGTACAACTTCATTGAGAAAGGTGTGCGCCATGCGCCCGGCTAGCGAGCTTTTGGGCGAGCCGGGAAAGGAGCGGTTGAGATCGCGGCCGTCGGGAAGGTAACGGCTATTATTGAGAAAGCCGTGCACATTCACTATGGGGATCGCCAGCAAGGTGCCGCGCAGTGAGCGCAGGGCCTTGTGCTGCATTAGTCGCCGCACAATTTCAACGCCATTGATCTCGTCGCCGTGAATCGCTGCGCTAACAAATAACGTTGGCCCGTCTTTGCGGCCGCGAATCGCTTTAACGGTCATCGACAGTTCGGTGTTTGTATAAAGCTGTGCAACCGGCAGTTCAATCTGGGTGCGGCAACCGACGGGGATGTCGGTGCCAGCGATGGTAAGTTTCTTCATGTTGTGGTGTTAACCCCTTCCTCGGGTTTTATTCTTGTTTGGGCCGGCGTTTTCTTCAATGAATTTTACGATCTCGGCGGCAACATTTTTCTTGCTGGCGGTTTCTATGCCCTCGAGGCCGGGTGAAGAGTTCACTTCCATGACCAGCGGCCCACGTGATGAGCGCAAAATATCCACACCCGCTACATTCAGGCCCATGATTTGTGCGGCTTTAACCGCAGTGGCACGTTCTGCAGGGGTGAGGCGGGTCAGCTCGGCGGTGCCGCCGCGGTGTAAGTTTGAGCGGAACTCGCCACTGGCGGCGGTGCGCTGCATGGCGGCAACCACTTTCTTGCCAATGACCAAGCAGCGAACATCGGCGCCGCCAGCTTCTTTAATAAATTCTTGCACGAGGAAGTCAGCCTTTAACTCGCGAAAGGCGTCGATAACGCTCTCGGCTGCTTTAGCAGTTTCGGCCAATACCACGCCGCGACCTTGGGTGCCTTCAAGGAGTTTGACCACCACAGGGGCGCCGCCCACCAGTTTAATAAGTTCTTTGGTGTTGTGGACGTCGTGGGCAAAGCTGGAGATCGGCATGCCGACGTTTTTGCGTGACAGCAGTTGCAGGGCGCGCAGTTTGTCGCGTGAACGGCCGAGCGCAACGGATTCGGTGAGGCTGTAGGTGCCCAGCATTTCAAACTGACGAATAACCGCGAGGCCATAGGGCGTGATTGAAGCGCCAATACGGGGGATGATTGCGTCGAAGCCCTCGAGCCGTTCGCCTTTGTACCACACCACCGGCTCGCTGGAGTTTAATTCCATATAGCATTTTAAGGTGTCTAAAACGCGCACTTCGTGGCCGCGTTCAGTACAGGCTTCTACAAGGCGGCGTGTGGAGTAAAGACGTCTGTTGCGGGACAGTATGGCAATTTTCATTGTAGGGTATTCTCTTTGTTATCGGCTGCTAGGCGGATTGTTCAGATTGGCTTGGCTAAGATTTAGTTCCGCGAATTAGTCGGTGCTAGCTCGGTACTATTTGGCTAGGCGACTTTGCGGGTTTTTGACTGGCGCAATAGGATCGGCTGGGGTCAACAATGTAGCGATTCTTCATGGCGGTTCGTCCTAATAACATGCGAAATAGCATTTGCGAGCGGTCGGCGAGGGTCATTTCGGCAAGAAATTGTTCGCCGCCAATACAAATGCTCGTCTCTATAACATAGCGCATGCTGCGGTGACCGCCAGAATCAGTAACCTGTCGGTAGTCTTTTATCGGTGCACGGCAGGCAACGAGCTCGGTGGTCTCGTGTTGTTGGGGGTTCACTTTAAACTCTACCCACTGCTCGCCGTCTACTTCAATTGCCTGGATGTCAAAGGCGTGAAGTGAGGAGCTACGGGCGCCAGTATCAATTTTTGCCTTAATACCGTTTATGCCCAATGCGGGTAGGGTGACCCACTCTCGCCATCCTAATGTTGTCTGTGGCAAATGTGGCCTCGCAATGTCATTAGACTAAGTTTGGCAGCATAGCCGCTATGCGGCTTGGGGAGTAGCTTTTAAGTGGCTTATTTTTGCTGAAGAAATTGGCTGACACGCCCCTATTGCAGGGGCGTGGTGGGAATAACCAGGCTAAGTGCTATTTCCGGATCATGGCTTTTAGGGTTTTATCGGCCTTGTCGCCGTAGGGGGGAATCATGCCGCCCAGTTTCTGGAAGTTAATATTGCTTTGTTTATAAATCGCTTTGGCATGGCTGAAGGTTTTGAAACCGTCTGCACCGTGGTAATTGCCCATGCCACTAGGGCCAATGCCGCCAAAGGGCAGGTCTTCGCAGCTAACATGGAAGATAACGTCATTGATGGTAACTGCGCCTGACACGGTGTGATCCAGTATGTGTTGCTGCTCGGTTTTATTCTTACCGAAGTAATACAGCGCCAATGGCCGTGGGCGGGCATTGACGTAGTTAATGCAATCGTCGACTTGGCGATAGGTTTTAATGCAGATAATCGGGCCAAATAACTCTTCTTGCATTACCAGCATGTCGTCGCTGGGGTTTACCACCAAGGTGAGCGGGATCTTGAAGGTACCTTGTTGCTGGCTGAAATCTTCATTGGCGGGGTTAAGTTCACGAACATCTGCGCCTTTTTCCCGCGCGTCTGCTAGGTAGCTCTGCAGGCGCTGATAGTGACGTTCGTTAACCACCGAGCTGTAATCTGGGTTGTCACGCACGGTGGGGAACATGGTGGTGATATAGGCGCTAGCGGCTTCGGTAAATGCCGTTAATTGATCTTCCGGCACAAACACATAATCTGGTGATAAGCAGACTTGGCCAACATTCAAAATTTTGCCACCGAATATGCGCTCTACGGCCTCTTGAATTGGGTAGCTCTCGCTGACAATTACCGGTGATTTGCCACCGAGTTCTAGAGTGACGGGGGTTAAGTTGTCACTGGCTGCACGCAGTATATGACGGGCAATGCTGGTGGCACCGGTAAAGATAATGTGATCGAAGGGCAATGCTGAAAATTGTGCGCCGACGTCTGGGCCGCCATTGAATACGGCAATCTCGTCAGAGGAGAAATATTTGGCAGTTAATGTAGCAAGTAACTCGCCGGTTTTAGGTGTAACTTCAGAGCACTTAATCATGGCGCGGTTACCGGCCGCCAACACGCCGGCCAGCGGTGAAAAGACGGTGTTTAAGGGGAAGTTCCAGGTTCCGATGATGCCGACTACACCTTTGGGCTGAAACTCTACCCGCGCTTTAGCGCCCATTAAATTCATAGGGAAGGGCGCGCTGCGCTTCTCGGCTTTCATCCATTTTTTGACATGTTTTTTACTGTGCTTAAGGCACTCAATGGTTGCGTAAATGTCTGACATCAGAGATTGATGGCTGCTGCGGTGGCCAAAATCTTGGGTTAGCGTGTCGACAATGATGTCGCGATTATCAAAAATTAAATCGATTGCCCGGCTGAGGCGATCGATACGCAGCTCTGCGCTAACCGCACCCTCTTCGGTGCACAGCTGCCGCTGGCGGTCTAGGGTAGCGCGCATATCGTCTAATGTTGGGTTAGCTGGGGTGATATTGAGATTGGTCATTGAGCTCTCCGTGATTTGTTGTTGTTATGCTGAAAGAAAAAAGTGCTAAAAAGCCATTTGGGAATTAAATCAAAAGGAATCAGATGATGAAAAACGCGAAAAGCCTCATTTTGAATTGTGCGGCGGCCTTTGTATTGTCCGCTACGCTGCCCATTTTTGCCCATGCCGCCACCTTGCCAGAAGCACCTCATGTGGTGGTTGCCGCCCGGGGTGAAGTGGAGGCTATGCCAGATATTGCGCGCCTGCAGCTGCAAATCTCCGAGACGCAAGACAGCGCGGTAAAAGCCAAAAGCGCGGTTGATCAGCGCAGTGCACAAGTCCTGAATGCCGTGGCTGAACAAGGTGTACCCGAGCGTGATATTCGCGCCTCGCAGATTCGCATTTACCCCGATTACGAGTGGCACGACGGTAAGCGTGTGCTGCGTGGCCAGCGGGTTGAGCGCAGTATTGACATTACCTTGACAGATTTGTCGCGCTACGGTGGCGTGCTTGACGCCTTGGTTAACGCCGGTATTAGTGAATTGGGTAATGTCAGTTTTGATCTGTCGCAAAGGGAGACATTGCAGGCTGAGGCCGTCCAGGCCGCCATTGCGGATGCCAAGGTCAGAGCTGAGGTGCTCGCGGCAGGCTTTGGTCGCAAACTCGCTGGTGTTTATCACATTGACGAGGGCGCTAATGCACCGGTTGTGTATGAGCGGGCTATGATGATGGACGCCAAGGTTGGCGGGGCGGCGCCGATGCTGATTGGTAAAGAGACCGTTAGCGCAAGTTTGACGGTGGTGTTTTTGTTGAAATAAAGGGCGGTGGGCGCTCAGCTTTTGGGCATAAAAAAAGCACCCAGAGTGTGGGTGCCAAGCGGGGGTGTTACTCCTGAGACCGTTGTTAGGAGCAAGGGTCAATGAAACTGTTGCCATAGTAGCGCTCAGCTGACCAGGTATATATTCGTAATTGTGCGTATCAAGACGCTGGCAGTAACGCGGCAGCATTTCTAGTTAACTTCTTGAAATTTAAGAAGAAGGTCTGGGGTGTTGCTGAAATCGCGGGTGCTGTCGGCGGTGCGTTTAGCGACCTCAATTTGCGGCGTGCTGTAACTGAAGCAAACGCCGAGCATAACGTCACGATGCTCATTGGCGGCTTGGCCGACTTGAGCATCAATGTTATAGCGACGAGCGCTCGCGACAAAATAGCCTTTTTGCAGGATAAAGGCGGCCTCCCGCTCCTCGCCTGTAAAGCACACCGATGCCCACTTGCTAAAGCCTTTGTAGAGTACTTTTTGTTTAAGCTCGTCTGGCCCGGTAATTTCCCAATTACAGGTTTGCCAGCGGTGGACGAGCTTGCCGTTGGCGTAGACTTCAGCCGCCGCGGAGCTGTTGTCATCGGCCTGATCTTCTACACAGATGTCGTAAATTAACTCTGCTACGCTGCGCCTGCTGTGGCGAATGGCCAATAGTGCTAAATCGAGTAGGTGGGTGCAGTTAGACGATGAGTCGGTGAGGGGAATCAAGGTTTGAATATCGTCGGACAGTGCTAAGCCGATTAATTTGCGCAGCGGCTCAACCGCGCCGGGGCAAGTATCAAATGGGATGCGCAGCACTTCGCTTTGGATATCAGTGACTTTTTCGCCATCGTGAAAAATAGTGCAGCGAAAGCCATGATTGGTGTCTTCGAGTTCGCCGTGAACCAGTCCCGGTTCAGATGTGAGGCGAATACGACGCCGATAGCGGCCGTGGCCATAACCAGGGTTTTTCGGGTAGTCTTCCACAGTCGACATATCGCTCTCCACAATGAACTAGAATAGTAGCGAGTTTGTATTGGAAGAGTATGACCTTAGCGGTCTAAATGAGTGACGGTTTCGGTCAGTCTGAATCGTTCTGCACACAGCGTGGGTATGTAATGCGAATTTTTTTGAGTTATTTGGCCTTGGCGTGGTTGGGTATTGGTGGCTGGCTCTTGCTCGAGCCCGCTGCCTTAGACGCCTACGCCGGGGTGGCGGCGACGTCGGTTGATGGCACAATTGAATTGCGAGCAATGTATGGCGGTATGGAGCTGGCGGTAGGCCTAAGCGCGCTTTGGGCGCTGTGGCGTCCCCGCTGGGCCTGTCATGTGTTATTTTTGAACGGTGTTATTGCCGGTGGTATTGGTGCTGGTCGCTTATTCGGTGCAGTGGTGGCAGGTAGTGCTTCGGTCTACACCTTGTCTGCGCTGTCATTTGAGTTGAGTGCGGCGGCGTTATGTTGGGTATTTGCCAAGCGCTTGCGTAGCGGAGATCAAAGCAGTGGATGAGTATCAGCAACTAATTAGTGTGATATCCCTAACGATGGGGGTGGCTTGGGCCAGTGGCTTAAACTTATATGCGGCCATTTTGGTGTTGGGTTTAGGTGGCTCTGTAGGTGGCATTGATTTGCCCGAAAGCTTGGCCGTGGTGCAAGACCCTGCGGTTATTTTAGCGGCGGGCTTAATGTATGCGGTGGAGTTTTTTGCCGACAAAATTCCGGGGGTGGATACTGG
>TARA_R110002167_G_scaffold63304_2_pt1 | contig 19838 bp, 24 predicted proteins | sample TARA_R110002167 | Tara Oceans TARA_R110002167 (sample SAMEA4398238) | marine metagenome | biome: Polar Biome; feature: [MES] marine water layer (ENVO:01000295) within the mesopelagic zone...; material: water (ENVO:00002006), including particulate matter (ENVO:01000060) such as...... | reverse complement strand
ATCGAACATACCTACTATACCAATACGTTCTGGTCCTGGGTTATGGTATACTATTAAATCACCGTCATCTAATGAATTTATCCATTCTTGTGTGCCATCTGTGCTAGCATCATTTAATACTAAAATTTCGTGTTTAGTTTCTAAATTGCGAATTGATTTATAAGCTAATTGTAAAAATTCTAAATTATTTCTACTTGGTATTACAAATGTTATTTTTTCCATTTTTTTATTGTATCTATAATATAATTAACTTCTTTATTTGTTAAATTTTGATGTATAGGTAAACATAAAGTATGATTGGCAGCATACTCTGTATTGGGTAAAGATTCTTTACTTTGGTAAAAATCTACCCAATGTAAGGGATAATATCTAAATGTAGTATATATATTATTTTTCTTTAAATATTTTGCAAACTCATCTCTGTTTTTTACTTGTATATGGTACATGTAATATGAACTGTTTACATTATTTGGTACATCTGGTAATTTTAACCAATCTAATTTAGATAAATTAATATTATATGTTTCATGAATTTCTTTTCTTCTTGCTATAAAATTATCTACTTTTTTTAACTGTTCAATACCTATAGCTGCTTGAATATCATTTGTAATTGATCTCCTCCCTGGTGTTGATACTTCAAATTTCCACCATTTTTTATCTATAGTATTACTTAGCCCACTAGGGGTTTCTAAACCTAAATAAGTTAAACGTTTTAATTTTTCAATATCTGTTTGTTTTTGAGCATAAATTAACCCACCATCTCCTGTTACTAATATTTTCATAGCATCAAAGGACCAAACTCCAAAATCACCAAAAGTTCCTGTATTTTTATTATTATACTTAGAAAATGGGCTATTAGCATTATCTTCAATCAGGGTAATGTTTTTTTCATTACATAATTTAGATATATTTTCTATATCACAAGGTACCCCTGCATAATGGATTACTATTACTGCTTTAGTATTGGGGGTGATCTTTTCTTTTATATGTTCAACTGTGGGGTTAAGTGTATGTTTATCTACATCACAAAAAATAGGTTTAGATTTTTTATATAATATAGCATTTGCTACACCTACAAAACTAATAGAAGGTAATATTACTTCATCATTTGGTTGTAAATCTATTAAATCTAATATTTGAAAAATACCTTCAGTACAACAACTAACAGTTGTAAGATTTTTCTGAGAGGCATTAACAAATGCTACTCCGAATACATTTTCTGTAATTAATTTTAAAGAGAAATTTTTTATAAACTCGTCTGTTTTTGGTCCTTTACCTAACCATTTAGATTTAAATACTTTTTCTATAGCATCTAATTCTTCTTTTCCTAAACTATTTGAATATATTTGTATCATTATTCTTCAAAAACTTCTATCATTAAAACATTAATATCATTTATTAATACCATAGCTCCATTTTTACATTTAAATTTTGTAAATTGACCCTGTCTAATACTATCTACTATTACACCATCATAAGTTCTTTTTACTCCACCTACAAAATGAATTATTTGAGTGACATATTTACCTTGTCCACTAACTGATGATTTTAGATTTATATTTGTAGTTTTCATAATATTGGATTATTTACATCAATTTTGGCTCTAGTCATTTCGTAAATAAAATCAGAATCTAAATATCTTTGACTTAAATATCCTATAGATTGTGATCCAAATACTCTATTAATTTTATAAGAAAACATAAACATAAATAAATTTCCATATCTAGATTGACCTATACCACCTCTGTAACTATGACATTGGTTTTTTTCATCCCATTCAAGTGGGACCCATGCTTCTTTTCTAGGTTCAAAACCATAAATATGTTTTAAATCTTTGTATTTACAACAAATAAAACTTCCTCTTATTACTGCAACAGGGGATAAATTCTTATCAAACCAGTGTTTAGTTTCATCTAAAGCATATGATGATATGGGTTTATTATCAAATTCTTTAGATATACCTACTCCATCATGGTGAACTTTTGTAGGATTAAATTCGGGTAAAGGATAATTTAAACAATTTCCTAAGAATTTATATCCTTGTTCTAGTTTATTATAACATACATCAATAAAATCCCAATTTTTAATTATAACATCATCATGTATAAAAAAACAAATAGTATCATCATCTAAATTTAAATATTCTGTAGCTTGTTGGTATGCTATAAATTCTTCTCCTAAATTAGGAAATACTTTATATTTAAAATTATTTTTAATAAAATCTATGGGTTCATTATGGCAACTCCAAAATACATTAATTGTATCATTATTATCATTTAATTCTTTTAAACTTTTATAAAACTCGGGTTGGTTATAATGCCAACCTACTACTATAAACTGTATTTTATTCATAATTTTCTATAAATTTATCTATATTAAGGAAAAAATCATTTTTCCATTTATTAAATTTTTGTTCACTATAATGTTTTTCAAAATTTTCTATAGCTTCTTGAGAGCATTCTTGATAAAAATTATTATCATTTACTAATCGATTTGCTAATTTTCTTGCTGATTCTAAATCATCTACATCAATTGACAGTTTGGGAAATATTTTTCTTTGTGTGTCAACTCTATTATATCCTATACAAGGGATACCTAAATACCCACAATTCATCATAAATGAACCTGCAGCAAATGTTTGCATTAAATGAATACCATACTTAAATTCTGCTAATTTATGCATCCATTCCCCCCATGGCATAAATGGTAAATGGGTTAGATCTGGAATTTGTTCTTCGCCTTCAATCTTTCTTCCCATACTAGGAGCATATATGGGACAATCAAATTCCTGGGCTATAATGTAAGAATCAAACCCACCATACCATCTACAAAAATTCCCTCCTATAATGGCTTTATTTTGTTTAGGAATATTTCGGGCTTCTTTAATATAGTCATCTATAATTAAATCTTTTAAGTTAATAACAGGTTTACCAGGTACAAATCCTTTATAATAGGGGATATCTGTTTCGTTTTCACAAAATATTAAATCAACATCTGCTAAAACATTATAATGCCAGAATTGCCATTGTAAAGGCATATCTTGGTATACCCAAACTGGTCCTTCTTGAAAAAATAATACTTTTTTAGCTATTCTTCTAGCTTCTTTAACTATATCTTTATTAAATAATTGTTCTCTAACTCCTGGGGTTTTAGGAACTTGAAGGATGACATAATCATAACCATTAGTAGGTGCATGATCAAATCCTAATATGGGGTAATGATCTGTTTCTAGATTAGCCATCCACGCCCATAATACACCTGCGTTTACTGTTTGTTCTCTAGGTATTTTTCCTGTGTACCCACCTTCACTTAACCATGCTAATTTCATATAAATTTATTCTATAGGTTGTTCACCAGCCCAATTTGTAGGACCTTTATATTCATATGTGTAAAGTGAAGATTTACATTGTAATCTCCATTCTATATATTTCTTTAAACCTTCACTTAATCCTACTTTTGGTTCCCAATTAAATGATTTCATTTTATCTGAGTTAGATATAAATCTTTTTACTTCACCTGGTCTAGAATCACCATAAATAATTTTTCCTTTTTTAAATTTTCCATCTCCACCCATAAAATCATGATTTTCAGGTTCTATCCATGGTCCATCTATTTGTTTACTCATCTGTTCAGCTAAATATTTAATGTTTATATCTACTCCGGTTCCTATATTAATTACTTCACCTGCTAACTCTTTACCAGATAACATTTTATCTATAATAATCTTATAAGCGGTAACCAAATCATCTATGTAAATAAATTCACGAGATTGTTTACCATCTCCATAAATTTTAATGTCTTCCCCTTTCATAAGACTTGTACACCATCTTGGTATTACAGCTCCACATTCTCCATCTTTTTGTCCTGGACCATATACATTAAAGGGTCTAATAATACAAACATTCATATCATAAGTTGTGTAATATGAATATGCCATTCTATCAGCACCCGCCTTAGATGCAGCATATGGAGATCTAGGCATTAAAGGAGAGGTTTCAAATAAATCATCATCTTGAAAACCATAAACTTCACATGTAGAAATATGCATTACAGGTATGTCAAATTCTCTAGCTACTTCTAATACATTGTTAGTACCCATTACATTAGTTTCAAAATATTTAGTTGGATGTTTTATTGAATCATCTACATGAATTTTAGCTGCAGTGTGTATTACTAGATCAACATCTTCCATAGCTAATTCAACCATATGCTTTTGGGTGATTGAGCTCCAAATTATTTTTGCATCTTGTAAATTGAATCTTTTAATGTTAGTTTCATTTTTAGAAGAAGGAGTATTTAGAATTACTACATCATATCCTTCTTTTAAAAGACTTTTAGTTAAATTAGAACCTTGAAAACCAGTTCCACCTGTAATTAGTATTTTTTTCTTCATTGTTATATTTTTTTATATTACTGCTACTCCTCTTTTTTGTACTACTTTAGTGGCACATTCATTAGCGAATGTTATAGCTGTTTCTATATCATTATTTTTTAGATAAGCCATAACTAATGCAGCTAAAAATGTATCTCCTGCTCCTGAAACATCTTTAACAGATACTTCTGGAACTGGGTATATTTTATCTTTATATTTACAACCTTTACTTCCTATAGTTACTATCATTTTATCTAAAATAAAAGGATAATTAGGTAAAAGTTCAAAATTCTTTTTATGTTCAAATTCATTAATTTTTATAAAACTCACATCTTTACACCAATCACCTAATTGTTTTTTAGTATCTAAAAATGTTAAGGGAAATTGGTTAGATATATACTTTATATCTTCTTCAGTAAGAAAACCTTTACAATAATCTGAAATTATTACAGCATCATATTGGGGTAATTGTTTAGAAAAAACAATTCGTTCACATTTATCATTATGATCTACTCTAATAACCATCTGTCCCGATCTATTATCAACATATCGAGTTTTTTTAATTAACTCTTGATTAGTAATTAATTCTACATTTGCCCCTAATGATTTTAAATTTGCAAATACATTAGCCGCCATTCCCGGATTTTCTGTTTTGTGGGTGGGTGTTAGAACAGGGACGGGTGCTTCGGGGCAAATTCTTTCTATATTGCAATAGATAAATTCGTCTATACAACCGTCTCCTATAACTAAAATATTTATTCCTGACTGTTTCCTTTCCATACTCTATAACTATCTTTTATTTTATCTTGTGTTGATGTTTCAAATATTATACTATCTTCTAATGCTTCTAACTGATGGGATATACCTTGGTAAATTGTTACTATGTCTCCTTCTGTAAGTTTACTTTCAATTATATCTGCGTTCTTAGGGTTTATCCACCTAAAAATTAATTTGCCTTTTTGAACATACCATGTTTCATATTTTTCTACATGATAATGCATTGAAAATTTTTTACCTTTATTAAAAACTAATAATTTTCCACAATAATCATGATTATTTTCAATATGAAGTTCACTACCCCATCCCTTTTTAACAAATTTACCTTGTGTTATTTTAGGGAGTTTTTCCATTCTAATATATTATTTTTTCTTCCATGATATTTCCCAATCTTTAAAATCAGCTGCTAAGCAATCTATTTTATAATCTTTACGACCACCAACTTGTTCTTGAATTATATTTTTAGCTGTATTTCTAATACCATTTAAACCGTGTGTTAGTTCTAAGTTGTTACCATCTTTAATACCTTTACGATAATTAGATTCATTATGCCAAATATGTAGATTCATTTGAGCTAATACTGTTATAGCTCTAATGGTGTCTGCATCTAATATAGTGTTCTTTTCTTGTAAAACCAAATTTATATCATGTAAAATATCTTTAATTTCATTAGAATATTCTATTTTATGTTTGGGTATAAACACTTCTTTTAACTGGGCAATTGATAAGCGATCAATTAATTCGGACAGTGTAGGTAAATATTTTCTTTCGATCATTATATTTGATTTAATTTATTAAATTTATTTTGATTTGGTCCTATATTATATAAATTACTTTCGGCCAGTTTATGTAATTTATTCCATTTTTTATTTGTTCTTCTTTTGTGTTTAACAGATTGCCCCTTCATATAGTTTTCTCCTTTTACATACTCTCTTTTATGAGGGTGATTTCTATTATGAGCTTTTAAAATATTTTTTATAATAAATTGTTTATAGGAATCACCCATTATTAACTTAATCATAGTTTGTAAAGAAGTATCTTCACCACAAGCCCAGCATGCTTTAGGAATATTAACTCCATTTTGGATTAAATCAGAAGAAATAACTAAACATGATCCATCAAATCTGGGGTGATTTATTATTTGAAGATCTATATCTTCTGTTTCATCATTTATTTGATTCATTTTGTCAATATTCATATAAGACCATATACTAGATATTTCTGTTGTGTTTAGGTCATTTATAAATGGTAAAGAGGTAAATTTACTATGTTCTAATACACTCCATGAATCGTCCCACATTTTTCTCATAGCAAAAGTTATACAATACCTATTTATATTTTGACTAGAAGCATACTCATTAACCCCTTCTATACAATAAAACATTTCTTTTGGAAATAGGCAATCTGTTTCGCCCCATATAATATAATCATGATCTTCACATCCTTTATCATTTAAATCTCTTCTATAGCTTCCTATAGTATATGGTTTATTGTTATCGTATATAATTTTAGTAATAGGGTAATTATTTTTTTCTAAATCTTCACATATAGTATTAAATTCATTTAATAATTCTTCTTTTGTAATTTGTTCAGTATCTATAAATTCAAAAGCTTCAGACATATTAAAAAATAATTCAAAAGTTATATTTTCTTTATTTTCTACTAAATCTACAGCGTTTTTATAACTTTGGACCATTTCACGTAATACTTTAATTTCGTAAAACATTACATGGGTCCCTATATAATATTTATTTTTTATTTTCATTATCAATTATTTCTTCGATTCTATTAGCCGCTTCTACACAGTTTCCTATTTTACCACTAAATAAAATAAAATTATTATCTTGTTTTTTTACTATTGTAGGTCTTTCATCTGTGTCATCTTTATAGGGTAATACTGTACGAATAGTATACATGGAACCCAAATGTTTTGTTTGTTCTATTTCAGGAAAGAATTTTTTAGCAGATTCAATAAACCTACTTACATTTGTGTATTTAGGGTTTTTTATAATTCCTTTATTAATATATTCTTTATATGGAGGGGGTATTTCTGGTTTTTCTCCTATATTACGAACATGAATAGCGTGTACTACATTACCTCCTAAATGATAATCTGTGTCCTCATAAGGATCAAAACACATAAAGGGGCCATCCATTATTACTAGACTTTTATTTTTATATCGTGGGGGCAATTGAAATAGAGGTTTTTCACATAATTCAAATTGATAGTCTTGTTTTTTATCAGTTAAACTATTTAAAGCTGAATATGTGGCATGTATATTATATTTATATCCTATTAATTTTTCTTTAACACGGGTATTTGTTTTTAAATTAATCCCATTTCCTATTATTCTATTATGGCATATTTTCTTTAATATAGTAGGATTATAAAATGTTTCTTTAGTTTCTATAGTTAAGTCACAATTAGGTAAAGTATCAGTTATTTTCCATTCAAGTCCTGCTTTGTCTAATACTGTAAGGTACTGTTCTGCTGATGTTAGGCTATCCTCAGTAGCTATAGAATAATAGTGTTTACTGTCTCTATCTAATATAGATTGATTATAATATTTTATAAAAGATTGTTCATTATCTTTACAAGATTTAATTGTATCTAAACTACGGGGATAATGGTAACCTCTATGAATTCTATACTGATTTATACCTGATGCTGCTTTTAATATATCATCTTCAGCTTCAAATAAATCTACTTTATACCCTTTAGTTCTTAACTTAGTTGCGGCTGTAATTCCATAAATTCCTGCTCCTACTACTGCACATTTTCCATATAAATGCTGTTTGACTTGTTCACTTATAAGAGTAGCAAATAAACTTCTTTGATGATTTAATTCAAAATCTGCTTTTCCTAACAGTACATGTTGTAACATTTTCATTAAAGCATCTCCATTATATTGTGGTTTTATATTATGGATTTTTTGTTTATACCAACTAAAATTATATTCAAATTTATAAGTTTTATTATTAAATTTTAATTCAAATATTTTATGATTAGTTTTATTATTAAGTATGTTTACTACTAGAGGGGTTTTATTTTTTACATTATTAGTTAAAAGCGATACATTATATATTAAATAAAAGTGATGATATGCTATTCTATCTATTATATTAGATGATGACCCTCCCCATTTTTTATAAATAAAATTGTTAGTAGGTTTTATATTTTCATACATTAAAACATCATCTACATAAAAGTGTAAATTATTTTTAAGAGATAATTCTATTAATTCTTTTAAAGAATTTAAACATAATGTTCCTGGTTTTTCACAAAATACATTAATATTATTTTCTAAGAAGTATTTTACTTGTTCATAATGAAATTCATTTGGGGATGCTACTATAACCCAATCAACTTTTTCTTGTTTCCACCACTTATCTTGTGAACCACAAACCCATTCTATAGATACATTATTTATAGATTTTAATTTTGATAATATTTTTTTACCAAAACTACCTTTACCAATTTGACCTATTTTAATTTGATTCATCCTTATACCAATTGTTACTTAAATCTGTATTTGTACCATAATAGTGTTTGTTTCTTAATTTAATAGGACCTGATTCAAAAGGAATACCTACATTAATATCAGATTCTGCTTGATTAACTAAAAGTGTAACTAAATGGTCGTATGAGTCCATAAATCTATCATCATCATGGTCTAAATCTATAGTATGTTTGTTATTAATAAATTCTTCAAAGACATTACTGAATGATTTATTTTCAGTTACTCTACCTGCTATAAATTTTTTATTTCCTGGTCTATCTAAAAATCCTGCTTCTTTATGAAGAAATATATCTCCATGACTGTCCATAGCAACTGATAGTTGGGGGTATCCTGATTTTCTCATTTCTGTGCCCTTTACTCTTGCTAATGGTTTTCCTAATATACCTTCCCCTAAAGCCATCATAGCATAACCAAAATCAACATGTAATTCAGGACATTCTATTTTTCGTCTTTTGTTAAATTCATTAAAAAGAGAAATTAATTCTTCCCTTTGTTTATCTGATAAAAATCCTTCTAAATGATACTTTCTACCATCAACGGATTTATCAATATCATCATCTATTTCTGTTACGCTTCCAAAATCATCTCTTATAGTAAGAAAATCTATTCCCGGACCTCCTATATGGGAATTTATTTCGTTAATATAATCAAGTAAAGGTAATACTGTGTGTATATTTTCAGGTATAAAAATATAATTAATTCCTACTTTTACATTTGATTTTCTTCTATTTCTTTCTTTTATAAATTCAATTATGTTGTTTTTAACTAACTCATATGCTTTTGGATGTCTAGTAATATCAAATGTAGACTCTTGATCTGTACCATATAATGATATTCTTAATGAGTCTAAGTCCCAAATTCCTGATTGTATTTTTAAATATTTAGGGGTCAACATATGGGCATTAGTTATTAAAGGTATTTTATATCCTAATTTTTTACCATGAGTTATAATTTCACCTAACTTCATATTAGTTAAAGGTTCTAATCCTCCTGAAATTGATATTGTTGATCCTTTAGGAAGAATTGAAATAGCATCTTTAAATTTTTGTATTCCTAATTCTAGTACTTCTTTTGGTTTATACTTAGCTTTTTGATTTCTACCACAAAAACCACAATAATACATGCAAGACATCCCTGGAAATAAAGTTAAACGTAAAGGAAGGGAATATTCATAATTTATAACTTTTTCAATATTACCACTTTTAACATGAGATAACATTGTATTCCAATATTTTTTACCTAATCCTTCAAAAACTATCATTTGTTGTAGTAAATTTGAATCGTGAATTAATTTGTTTAATTTTATTAATTCTTCTTTTAATAGTCCGGTATCTTTAAGAAGTTTTTCTTGGGTATACCAAGGCATCTCCGATAAGTGATGTATTATTTTAGAAGCAGGTATTATTTTATCTTCAGGTATACCCTCTTTTAATAGAATATCAATTATATTTTGTGGGATATATGTTGAATAATCTTTATATAACCATTTTTTAAAGTGTTCCATTATTTGTATAAGTGTTTATATGTTCTTTCCATCCAGTAATCTACATGCCTAGGTTGTTGCCCTTTTCCAGGTATAGCACTAAAATGGTATACCCAAGCGGCATCTAAAAAAGTTAATTCATCTGGCCACCAACTATTACCGGGTATGTGTAATAGATTCTTTTTAAACAAATCTGTCATATTATATCTTTCTGGGAGGAATGTTCTTTCTATATTATGTTTTATTAATAAAAAATTTATAATAGTTTGACCTGTACTAGGTAAAGGTAAATTTTGATACGTTTTATTTGTTCTTATATCGTTAATTTTATTAATATTATTTAGATAAAAATCTTTTATTATATTAAGAAAGGGTTTGTGTTTTTTGTTAACAATTACAAATCCTGCGTTATGGTATTCCCATACTTTTGGTTTTATTTCATTAGGAAATAGATGTTCTCCCCATCCGTTAATGCTACGCATAACCCACTCAAAACACCCATTATTTACTACTACAGTATATTTATGGTTTGTTAGTTCAAAGAAGTTGGGACAATCTGGGTGTATTATAGTATCAGCATCTGGTATTAAAACCTGATCATAATCTACTCCATTATGGTCTAATATATCTAAAACCCATTCTCTTTGATATATAATGGGAAATTCTTTAATATCCATAAGAGCATCTGTCCATTCTATAACTTCGATATCGTCATATTGTTCTGCCCATTTTTGGTAACTTTTTACTGAATAATGATAAGGAGTTGCTCTATTATCTCCACAATTTATATTAGGTATAAATACTATATTTTTCATATTTCGTTTTTAAATATTTACCATTTTTAATATATTAAAAGCTTCTGCGTATTTAACCCCACACTGACTACCTCTAAATTTAGCTAAAGATTTAACATTTTCTATCATATCAAAACCATATTGCGTAAATTTAGAAATTTGATGGTGATGTACTTTACAGCCTTGTATTTTAATATTAATAGTAGAAGAAATGTCTACGTAATAATTAATATTTGGTTGTACAGATGATATTCGAGGTAAGGGGACTTGTTCATAACATAAAACATTTTTTACTAAACGAGAAGAAGCCATAGTTGCATTTAATGTATTAATATGATCTTGGTGGGTATCTCCGGCCCAATGTGTATATATCCAATTAATATTATTTTCTCTTATAACATTTTCTATAAAACCTACAGAATCTGAATTAAAAGGGACTTTTGTATCTTGGAATGGGCCTAATAATAATTTAGCACCTAAAACTTTTGCGGATGCAGATGCTTCTTGTCTACTAATAGATGAATCTCTTACTACATTTCTTGTGTGTGTATCTATAACATCACTGTGGGTCATAACTAACATAGTAACATTATCTCCCTCATTAATATGTTTTTTTAAAGTTCCAAAACATCCAAATTCTATATCATCTGGATGGGCTCCTATAGCAAGTACATTTTTTACCATTTTAAATCTTTTATAATTTTATTAGTCATTTCTCCGTTCCAAGTTATACCTTGTTCTCTTGTAGATCTTCCATCTTGGGGGGCTACACCTAAATAGTATTTTTGTACAAAATCAAAATCTACTCCACATTTAGAATCGTAATCGTATAACTCTTTAGATGAATATTGTTTAAACCAATTAGATGTGGGAAATATATCTATCATTTGAGTTAAAAGTAAAAATTCTCCATATAATACTGTTTCTCTTGAAATTGCCCCTGTTGTTTGTTCAAACCAAGCAAAAAATTGATCCATAGTCATATTATTAGTTTTAAGCCAATCTTGTATAGCTTCCCAAACACTACAATTCCAAGGATAAGGAGGGGGACCAAATAAATAATATTTTTTAAAATCATTATTCCCAAAAATAGATCTTACATCTCTACAAGTTCTAAAAAAATCTGTTTTATAAAAATCTCTATTTTTTACATTATGGGTAACCATTTTTATATCCATAGGATCTTGCATAAGAGTAAAAACTATATCATCATTAGCCATAAAGTCACTTTTTTTAAAATCTTTAATAAAAAATGAATCAGAATCTAAACACAAATAATTTTTACATATATTAAGTCTATTTATATGAGTTTTAATTATCTGTTGGGTTCTCCAACCATCTAAGGCGACTGTAAATTGATATATGTCCTCATCTGCTAGTAATGTATATCCTTCTGTACCTAGGATATCTTTAAAAAGTTTAAAATCATTTCTAGGTACTGAAATGTAGAATGGTATATTATCTACATTATATTTTTTAATACTTTCAAAACATCGTTTACATTGATGAACATCTGGTCCATATGATTTAGCGTATAATATAAAATCTTCCATTATATATCTTCTATTGAATTTAATCTTTCTATTCTTTCATCTACAGGACTAGCTTTAGATAAAACTCTAATTCTAATTCCTAAATTTTTAAACCAATCATAAAGTTTTATTGATGATTCTATAACTTCTAGTTCTTCTTTAATATCAATTGGGACTGATTTTCCTGGTAAAGATGAATCTTTATAAAAATGATCTGCAGTTTCAGGAGTTAATTTTAAATCCCATGCTACTATAACAATATCTTTACATCCTATATGTAAAGCTAAAGGGATGGCAGTTGAATAAGTAATAGAGGTACCCCACCAAGATTTATATTCTTTTCCTAAATCCCAAAATAATTCAAAATTACAAGTAGCTTGTATTGATTGTTCTCTTGTAATATAAGGGTGATTAATTACCGGTATCCAAATATCACATGGGTGATTGTTATCCTGTATACAGTCAATATGGTTTTGAAGAAAAGACATTGTACAATTCCAAAACTGTATTGTGTCTTTTGATTTATAATTAAAAGGGGTTTTTTTATCTATATTCCAATGATTCATAATATGAAAGTCAGATGTTTCTAAAGTAGCGTTATAAGCTTGTTTAACAGGCATTATAACTAAATCATCTCTTTTAGAAAACATCTCTCTCATTTTAACATGGTCATGATCATTTAATGAGGGTCCTGTAAGTAATATTACAGCTGTTTTTCCAGAATATTTATCTTTAATAAAATCTATTCTTTCTTCACAAGAATCAAGTTGTTGAATATTTGATTTTATATCAGGGGTAATTTTTATCATATTGTTATATTTCCTATCCCTTCGTTTCTATTTATATTTATAGCAAATGCTGTATCTTGACTATTTTCTGGTCTTCTATCATTAATTAAATATCTTGGACCACTCCCAAATCCCATAATTAAATAATCATATACAATTCCTACTTCTTCTAATTGTCTTATAGTTTGGGGTCTCATAGATTCTTTTCTACCTGTAGTCAATATAATTCTATATCCATTTCGTTCCCATTCTAAAAGTTTTTCTATAGTTCCTGGAAGTAATTGGGTTTTAAATCCAGGTTTTGAAGCTTCATTAGGATGAGCGTGTTCTATTAAAGTACCATCTATATCACAAAATATAGTTGAGGGTCTATCATGTACATTCATTAGTCAATAATTTTTTTAAGAGGTTCTGAAGCGCCTTTTCTTACTATTTCTTCTTTAATTGATGGGCATTGTGCCCCACAAGCATGAATTAAATCATAAAATAATATTAATGTTAAAACCTCAACTGTGTGGAAATATTTACAATCTAAATTAACTTCATTAATATTTTTAGGAAGAGATTGACTATTTTGACCTGAAATTAAAGCTGATTTGTATCCATATTTTTTAGCCCAATGTAAACAAGAAATAACATTTTTAGAATTACCTGAGCAAGAAAGGCCTAAAATCATAGCATTTTTACTCATTTTCCCCGTTTTTTTCTGTAAGTCTAACCATGATATAAATAAATTATTCCATCCATAATCATTAGCTATGCTAGTAATTAAACATTGACTTTCAAGTGTACTAATGTGTTTTTTTATCCCCGCTTTAGCAAATAATCTTGTACAATCATCAGCTGCGTGATTACCTACTGCCCAAAGTCCTCCATTAGCTACAATATATATATCATCACTATCTTGAAAATCTTGTTCTAATTGTTTCCATTCTTTAGTATTTAAAGCAATGTCGAATTTTTCTTCTATGTTTTCAAAGTCAATATGTCTCATTTAATTTGTTTTTTAGTTTTTAAAAAATTGCAATATTCAAAATCTTGTTCATTATCAATATCAAGTGATTGTTGATAATCAACTAAATATATAAAAGGATTTCTACCCACCCTAGCTCTTTTATTAAGAAATTGTTGTTTTTTTATTCCATATAAACACGTAGTTTCTTTAATAAGACCTTTAGCATCTTGACTTCTAGGAAAATTTAAAGGGTCATAATTTACAGGTTTTCCATTAAACCAATACCATGTTTTATCTTCATAAGCTGTAAAGATAGAATCGTGAGTATCCTTAGTTAAAACTTTAACACAATCTCTTATTGTATTTTCTGAAGTAAAGGGTGATGTTACGTGGATCTGGAAATAATATTCGAAATTAGGATATTTTGTTACCCAATGTTCTAGTAGGTCATTTCCATTTGCTGAATCTTGTAATAACTCAGGAATTCTATCTATTACATTTATATTATTATCTTTACAATATGTTTTAATTAAATCGCTATCAGTATCAACAAATACATTGTCAAAAACTTTAGTACATTTATCTAAAATATGTCTATATAAGGGTTTATCTCCTAAAATTCTTAAGTTTTTTCCCTTTACTCTTTTACTATTTTCCTTTATAGGAATGAAGCATGCTATATTATTTCCAAATTTCATTTAAATGATTTATATTTATAAAACCTAAGTTATTAGCCCCATCTCCTGTGATAACTTGGGAAAATGTAGGGATTTGTACTTTTCCTAATTTTAAACAACCTATATCTATTATTCTAAAATCTGAATAATCCTCATTAACTAATATATTATTAGGAAATATATCTGAAAAATAACAACGTGTAGATGATGAAAATGCTCTATACTCATTTATAACTTCATTGTAAAAATTTTCAGCTGATTTTTTAGTGTTAAATTTACTATAATAGGCTTGTTGCCTTTGTTTAATAGTTTCATCACCCCACCAATTATTAGAAGATTTAATTAAAAATGGGTACCAATCTTTATAATATTTAGTTACTACTTTTTCGTTATCAATATTGTATACCTCAACAATTTTATTATCTTTTTGGGTATATTCTATAATTTTTTGACGAACCTGCGCATCAATAAGAATTTTATTGTCAATCCATGGATTATGGTGAGGGATTACAAAATAATTTTTACCACTATTCTCCCATATTTCATAATTCTTTATAGGGGTATTATCATTTAGAGCAATATTATTAGATGATTTTAATAATGTTCTTTTTTCAGGTTGTATTTCAGGTGGCATATCTGAGGGAGAATGTAATTCTTCTAAAGCTTCAGAACATGCTGCCGCTAGATTTAAAAAATCAGTTATAGTAAAATCAAGTCTCATATTTTTATAGTGAACGTGTACTGATTCACCTATGTTATCTTCTATATCTAAACGCATATGACACGTTGATTCGACTAGTTGTTCTTTTGATAATATTATTACTCCTACGTTAGTTGGCATATTTATATTTTTAATAATCACAGCAAGCTATATAGCTTGTAGGTAATTGTTCAAATTTTTTACTTAAAATTAAATTATAAGCATGTTTAGCGTATTTAAATAAGGCTAATTCAAATGCATAAAATAATTCTTTTGTATTTATATTTTGTAATAATTCTTCTAGTTTATCTTTATAATGTTGAGGAACCATTTTTTTGTCAAAAATAATTCTACATGCTATGTGTACTATATTAGCTTCGGGGGATAATTTATATTTCCATACATCATCACTTTTAATTCTAGTTTTAAAACAATAATTTTCAAAAGCTTTATCTATAGGGATATAACTATTAGGTTTTAAACCATTATAACATAGATTAGAATGTAAATCATAATGTAATTTTTCTTTAAAGAACTGTATGTCATGTTCAGCGTAATAGAGGCATTTAGATTCAGGATTTTTAACTGTGCCCTTAAAATTTAAGTTATTAAAAACATTAATAACTTTATGTTTATAATCACCGTCTACTAATACATCTATGTCATCATGGGTAGATAATATAATAAAATTATCTTGAGTTGCTTTAGATATAGATTCTATTATTTTTTTATGCATTATTTTAATTCTTTTTCAATTTGGGATAAATCTTTATAATCAATCATTTTATTAGCAGCATTTATAACGGAGGTTGCAAATTGAGTAAATTCTGCTTTAGTCATTTCTATCCTAAAAGCCTCATTTTGAATATGAATAGGTAAACCACCTCTACCTTGATTTAATTCTATATTAAAGAATTTACTTCCCTTTTCATGTCTTTCGTGTTTAAAATCAACACGACTTAATATTTTACTTACTACTCCCATTATAATGTATTATAATATTTATTTTGTATTTCTTGTCTTGTTATTTCTTTAGGATGCCACAAACAATATTCTTCGTTAGATGGTAATGGGGAAAAGTTTTTATAACCTTTAATTACTTCATGTACTTTATTATGCCATTTAATTTCTGGAAGATTTCGTAAAATACGTGTTTGATAATCGGGAAAATTAATCCATCCTTTATCACTCATATTCCAACCCCACTGTCCTAAATGAGCTTGTGTAATTCCTATTACTTCATTAATTCTAGGAACTAAAAGTACATCAGTTTCAGTGTTATCTTTTAATATAGAGGGTAACATTTCAACTAAGTATTGGTCTGGCCATTCATCAGCATCGATTTGAAAAATCCAGTCACCTGTGCAATTTTCTTTTAGATTGTTTTTAAAGTTTGAAAAATGATTATTTAAGGGAAATTCTATAACTTTTAGAAGTCCTGGACTCCAAAGTTCTGGAATTTGGTCTAAAACTTTATATACATCTGGTGTAGTATTTCCTTTATCGCATTGAACTACTATTTCGTCCTCTTTTCTAATATTTTTAATTAGAAAATATAATAACCTTTTTAATTCTTCATGTTCATTACAAACAGGAATAGCGTAACTTATTTTCATTTATACTAGTTGTTTAACAAACATCCCTAATGCTTCGGCTGCATCCATAAAACATAATTTTTCAAAACGTTGGGGATTTTTCATATCCATTCTATTTTCATAAAACCCACCTGGATTTTTAGGATCTGGATATTTGTTTTGTTCTTCTTTAGATATTGCAACCGCTTTTACTACTGTCCATTGCCAATCTTTTATACCTTTTATGGGTTCGGGAAATATCATACCCTTATTAGGCATTGTAATAACTGTAGGGAACCAAGCCAAATTGTCGTGTACTTGTTTTAGGTCTTTTATTAAATCCGCAGTTGTTTCTTCAGCTAATTTAACTGTTTCGTTATTATTTTCCATTGTAGTATTCGATGTAAAACCACATGTCATACACATCCAAGTTGTAATTGGTCCTTCTTGGGTTGTAAATTCAGATTCATAACAAGCGTTGCCCCCACAACACTTGCAATTTGTTAATTTATCTTGTCCTTGTTCCATTATATTTCAATTTTTTTAAGTTTGGGTAATTTAAGAGTATTTTTTAGTTTTTCCTCATTAGTAACCTGTGATAAAATATCTACTTTTCTAAGTTTAGGTAATTTTAAACTATTTGTTTTTTTCAATTTTGGAAGTTTTAATGTATTTTGTTGTGGCATATCTAATGTAGGTAATAAATAATTTAATAATTCACCCATTTTATTAAAACTAAAATTATCTTTAAGATATTGTGTTTGTTTACGTGAGTTTGCTGAATATTTTTTATAATGATTATAAACATCTTTTATAGCTCTACTTGCTATATCTGTATTAATATTAAACCATTGTGATTCTTTTAATAAGAATTTATTTGCAGCTGACCTATGTACATTTTTAAGTTCACCCCCAATTAAAATATTATATTCAGGTTTTATAAAATCAATATGCCCACTCCAATTTGTAGTAATGATAGGTTTACCTGTGATAGCAGATTCAAGTAGGGGTCTACCAAATCCTTCACCTTTAGTAAATGAAATAAAAGATTTTACTTTGGGGTCATTATTTATTTCATTCATCTCATTATCTGTTAATTCCCCATGTAAAAGGTATATGTTAGGTAGATTACCTTTAACTTTAGATTTTATTTCATTAATTTTTTTAAGAATTTCTTCTCTATCTAATAATGAATAGTTAACAGAATTAGTTTTTAAAATTAAAGCAGGTTTCTTTTTAGAGGGAGTATTAAAAGTTTCTAAAAATGTTTTAATCATTAATCCTGTGTTTTTCCTATCCTCTCCTATTTTACCTGGTAACCAATGTCCCGTATAAAGAAAACAAAATTCTTCTTTTATTTCATTGAGAATGGGTGATTCATTAGGTTTTTTATAATATTTATCTAAATCTAAACCTTCAAATAATACCTCAATCGGTTTTTGTAATTTAACTGATCCTATAACTTGACCCTCTTTATTTTTCTTTTCAAATTGAGTTTGTTGAGCTACATATTTTGAATGTGTAGAAGAAACTAAATTCAAATCCATTTTATTACTACCTTCTATAAATTCTGCGGGGTATATTGTGGTTTCTATACCTGCAGTTACACCTATATTAAAATCTCCTACAGGTTGGAATTCATTAGGGACTGTAATTTGTATCCAAATATTTGGCTTTTGTTGTAAGTTGTCTACAAATCGTTGTCTTAGGGGGTTATCTTTTGGTATAAAATCCCAGGGACAATCACCCCACCTTTGGGGCATAATTTTAATGTCCCATTCAGAATCTTTTTGTTCTATTAGTGATTTTACAAAATCTCGGGAACGTGCCCCATAACCTGAAAATGTGTCTATTGGACACGATATTACGCATAATGGTTTCATATTGCTGCTATTTCTTTTTTAAATTCATCTGTTGTACTAATTGGATTGGGGTTGTGATTGTCTAAAATAGTGCTGTCATCTACCTTAACTAAATGGAATCGTGGTTGTGGTTCCCATTTGTCAAATAAAACATCTAAGTTCTCTACAAAATTTATACCCATATTAGTTGATGTAAATCTAGATTCATCTGATGTAACCCATTCTCTACCTTTTATACCTCTTCTTTGTCTTTCTTCTTTACCCATTTTATAGGTTTTCATAAGAGCAATTGCTGCATCTTCAACTGAACATTGAGAAGCAAATATATAAGGGGTTAATGGTGAACCTTTAACTGAACGTGTCTTTGGAAATATAGGCATTGCCCATTCTCCACATTTTTTATAACGTCCGTCAGCATTTGAGGGCCATTTGGTGTTAAATTTAATCCAATCCCCATTTTCATCTTCAAAACGCATTTGGTCTTGCATACCGCCTTGTACGGGTGCTATAATCATTTTACCAGCAGTAAGTGATTCTGTAAGGCCTAGTCCCCAACCTTCATTATCAGTCATAAACATATGACAATCTGATAAATTATAAAGGTAATTTAATTCTTTTTCGGGGAATTTTTTATTAGTAAAAATAACTTTGTGTCTAGAATCACAGAAATTTTCAACTACACGAGGTAAATCAGTTCCGTTATCATCTACAGGGTCTGTATGCATTATTAAAGTACATTTTTTAGCTTTAGCGTCTGGGAGTTGATCTAAAAATAATCTCCACGCTAATATAATATCAGAAGG
>TARA_R110002167_G_scaffold366432_1_pt1 | contig 19839 bp, 19 predicted proteins | sample TARA_R110002167 | Tara Oceans TARA_R110002167 (sample SAMEA4398238) | marine metagenome | biome: Polar Biome; feature: [MES] marine water layer (ENVO:01000295) within the mesopelagic zone...; material: water (ENVO:00002006), including particulate matter (ENVO:01000060) such... | reverse complement strand
AAAGGTCCGGGGGACCTTTACCAGCCTTTGCGGGCGGAGCCCCGGACTGGGCTGATCAAAACATGAAAGGCGCGCCGCATTCATTTCGGTGCGCCTTTCATATTTGTGATATGCTCAAGACAGCGCACTTATGCGTGACCATTTGGGAGGATACAAAATGGGCATTGAGAGCATTCTGGTTGTCATCATTATCGGCGCAATCGCGGGTTGGTTGGCGGGGCAGATCGTCAAGGGGTTCGGCTTTGGACTGTTGGGCAATATCGTTGTCGGGATTGTCGGTGCTTTTGTTGCCGGGTTGATTTTCCCTGTGATCGGGCTTGGTTTTGGCGGCGGGATTGTGGGGTCGATTATTCATGCGACCTTGGGGGCGGTGATTTTGCTGTTCGTGATCAAGCTGGTCAAACGCGCCTAGATTTAGCGTATTAAAAGTTCGGAAGGGGTCGGCGCAGCGCTGGCCCCTTTTGCGTTGCGCGGGGGTGATTGCCTGATTACCACTCTGCTGATGAGTGAATTGAGTGATTTGGCCCTGTTGGGGTTTGGCGCGAGCGCGCTGTTTATTGTCTATCTGTTGCGGGTGGTGTGGGGGCGGCGTGGTCGTGCCAAGCCAGCGCGTGCGCAGACTATTGTGATCGTTGATGGATCGAATGTCATGCATTGGGGCGGTGATCCGTCGGAGGTGGTTTTGCAGCGGGTGATTGCATCGCTGCAAGACCGTGGTTTGACGCCTTATGTGATTTTTGACGCCAATGTCGGGTATGTTTTGCGGGGTCGTCATTTGGCGGATGCGTCGATGGCGCGCATGGTTGGTCTGCCCGATGCGCAGGTGTTTGTGGTTGAAAGCGGTGTGACGGCGGACGAGAGGATTTTGCAGGTGGCGAGCGAGAACGGGTATCGTGTTGTTAGCAATGACCGGTTTCGTGACTGGACCGTGAAATACCCGCTGGTCGGGCGGAAGGGGCGCGTTTTGCGCGGGACTTGGAAGAGCGGAAGTGTGGTGTGGCGGTCGCTTTAGGTGGGGGTAAGCCCCGTCTTGCAATCGCTCCACTGGAGCGATTGAGGGGCGAACGGGCGGAGCCCCGAGGGGGCGGTGAGGGGTTTGGGCGACGTTAATCACTTGCAGATGCACCTCACAGGGCCGGCTGGATGTGCGCAACATTAGGGCCGCGGCCGAGCTGGAGGGGGTGTCGGGCCGTTTTTTGCTGGTGGTTCAGTTTAACAATCGTGCGGTGTGTTAGGTTGAGACGCTGCAAACGCGCCCTCCGGGGGGAGGTCGGACGCGGCCCGGCGATGCCGGGCGGAATGTTCGTATTTCTTGAAAGAGGCACGCCATGATTAGGCATCATTTTTGGGGGGGGGGAGCTGTAGGTTCGGCAAGAGAAAAAAGCGAATTGGTTTTTTCATTTACAGGCATTCGGGACCAGCTTTGAAAGTGAATCCGTTCTTTGAGATTGAAGCCAGCTCGACCTACAGCAGTGGTTATTCGTTTCTCTAGCCAGTCGGCTGCGTCATCGAGTACTTCTATCGTTTTTTGTCCATCAAATGGCCCACCGCGAATTTTTAAATCTGACGACTTTGCGTTAAGTATTAAGCTGCCTAAGAGTGTACTATTCCCCGTCAGTGGGAGTTTGTTTTCGTCTAGGTATTCAACGTATGAAGACCAATGGTAGTCTTTCAAAATTGAGTTACGTTCCTTGTTTATGAAATACCAATAAATGTCATGCTGGTCAGCATTCTCGCGTATCAATTGCCATTCGTTTTTGAGCTCATAACAAATATCCTTGTTGTGGCATGCCTTTGCGTCAACCGAAATCAGGTGAACGGATGCGCGCAAGAGAGCACAAACACCAATGTACTCAATCCGCCAGTCGGATAGAAACGTGCTTTCCTGTTTTAGCTTTTCGCGTAAATTCTTAATGCCAATAGTGGCATCTACCCTTGCCCGATTGCATGAGAGCATTGCGCCAACTTCAAAATATTGGTTCCTGATGTTTTGCGGGATCATGTTAGCTTAACCACCTACTTCTTCCCCCCATACCGTGACTTCCCGCCACGTTGCCCCGGCCTGCCACCCGTGCTGCGCCCTGATTTTACGCGGCTTTCATCAACCGCTTTGTCGACGGCGTATTGGCGGGCGAGGGGGTCGTCGGCGATGGTGAGTTCGACGGCCTCCAAGCGTTTGACCTCGTCGCGCAGTCTTGCCGCTTCTTCAAATTCGAGGTTTTCGGCGGCTTTGCGCATGTCGGTGCGCAGGCCTTCGAGCACGGTTTGGATGTTGCCACCTGCTTGCCCTTTGCCGATTTTGGCGGTGATGCGGGACTGGTCGGTGTCGCCATTGTAGAGACCTGCGAGGATGTCTTCGACGTTTTTCTTGACGGTGGCCGGCGTGATGCCATGTGCGATATTATAGGCGTGTTGTTTTTCGCGCCTGCGGTTGGTTTCGCCTATCGCGCGTTCCATCGATCCGGTGATCCGGTCGGCATACATGATGACGCGCCCTTCGGCGTTTCTAGCGGCGCGGCCGATGGTTTGCACGAGGGAGGTTTCGGAGCGCAGGAAGCCCTCTTTATCCGCATCAAGGATTGCCACGAGACCGCATTCGGGAATGTCGAGACCCTCGCGCAGAAGGTTGATGCCGATCAGCACGTCGAACGCGCCGAGCCGCAGGTCGCGCAGGATTTCGATGCGTTCAATCGTGTCGATATCGGAGTGCATGTAGCGCACGCGGATGCCCTGTTCGTGCATGTATTCGGTCAGGTCTTCGGCCATGCGTTTGGTGAGCGTCGTGCACAGGGTGCGCATCCCCATGGCGTTCATTTTGCGCACTTCGTCGAGCAGGTCGTCGACTTGCGTGGTCACAGGGCGGATTTCCACCGGCGGGTCGAGCAGGCCTGTGGGGCGGATGACCTGTTCGGTGAACACACCGCCGGTTTGCTCCATTTCCCATTTCGCGGGGGTGGCGGAGACAAAGACGGTTTGCGGGCGCATGGCGTCCCATTCCTCGAATTTGAGCGGCCGGTTGTCCATGCACGATGGCAAGCGGAAGCCGTGTTCGGCCAGCGTCATTTTGCGCCTAAAGTCGCCCTTATACATGCCGCCGATTTGCGGAACGGAGACGTGGCTCTCGTCGGCGAAAACGATGGCGTTGTCGGGGATGAATTCAAAGAGTGTGGGGGGTGGCTCGCCCGGTGCACGGCCCGTGAGGTAGCGCGAATAGTTCTCGATCCCGTTGCACACACCTGTGGCTTCCAGCATTTCCAGATCGAAGTTGCAGCGTTGCTCGAGCCGCTGGGCCTCGAGCAGTTTGCCTTCGTTCACCAATTGGTCGAGCCGCATTTTCAGTTCTTTTTTGATGCCGATCATGGCTTGTTTCATGGTCGGTTTGGGGGTGACGTAGTGCGAGTTGGCGTAGATGCGGACCTTGTCGAATGTGCCGGTTTTATGGCCGGTGAGCGGGTCGACTTCGGTGATGGATTCCAGCTCTTCGCCGAAGAACGACAGCGACCATGCGCGGTCGTCGAGGTGGGCGGGCCAGACCTCGAGGTTATCGCCACGCACGCGAAAACAGCCGCGCTGAAACCCTGCGTCGTTGCGTTTGTAGGCTTGGGCGACCAGATCGGCGATGATTTTGCGTTGGTCGTAAGATTGGCCGACGTGGATGTCTTGGGTCATCGCACCGTAGGTTTCCACCGAGCCGATGCCGTAGATGCACGACACCGAGGCCACGATGATCACGTCGTCGCGTTCCAAAAGGGCGCGGGTGGCAGAGTGCCGCATCCGGTCGATCTGTTCGTTGATCTGGCTCTCTTTTTCAATGAAGGTGTCGGAGCGGGCGACGTAGGCCTCTGGCTGGTAGTAGTCGTAGTAGGAGACGAAGTATTCGACCGCGTTTTCGGGGAAAAACCCTTTGAATTCCCCGTAAAGTTGTGCGGCGAGGGTTTTGTTGGGCGCAAGGATGATTGCGGGGCGCTGGGTTTCCTCGATCATTTTGGCCATGGTGAAGGTTTTGCCGGTGCCTGTGGCGCCCAAGAGGACTTGGTCGCGTTCGCCGTCGCGCAGCCCTTGGCTGAGTTCCGCGGTGGCTGTGGGCTGGTCGCCTGCCGGTTCAAAGTCTGTGTGCAGGATGAATTTCTTGCCGCCCTCGAGTTTCTCGCGGGTTTTCACGTCTGGCGCTGGGTTGGACAGGAATGGCATCGCTTCAATGTCGCGTTTGTCGGAGTGGGCGTAGGCCATGCGGGAATCCTTTGGGGGTTAACCCATAATTGTTCTTCTTTTGGTCTTATTCAAGGGGAGGGTTGCGCGGTTGACGCGGGCGTGTTTCGGCGTAGGTTTCAGGAAATGTAAAACAGGAGCCTGCCCGATGACGATTGATCCCGTAAAGCTAGACCGTTTGGCCGAGGTGGCGGTGCGCACCGGTGTGAATTTGGCGCAGGGTCAGGAGTTGGTGATTACTGCGCCGATCGAGGCGTTGCCGTTGGTGCGCCGGATCGTGGTTCATGCGTATAAGGCTGGCGCGTCGTTGGTGACGCCGATTTTTAGCGATGGCGAGATCACCCGCGCGCGCTACGAGCATGGGGCTGATGAAAGCTTTGATAAAGCGCCCGCGTGGCTGTTCGAGGGCTTGGGGGCGGCGTTCAAGGCTGGCGCGGCAAGGATGGCGATTACTGGCGATGATCCGATGTTGCTGGCCGAGATGGACCCCGAGAAAGTGGCGCGCGTGGGTAAGGCCACGTCGATTGCGGCCAAGCCTGCGATGGGCCCGATTGTGGGGTTCGAGGTGAACTGGAATATTGTGGCTTATCCCGGTGCGGGCTGGGCGGCCAAGGTGTTTCCTGATCTGGATGTCGCGGAGGCGCAGGCCCGATTGATGGATGCGATTTATGACGCGTCAAGGATTGGCGGCGATGATCCTGTGAAAAACTGGGCCGAGCATACCGCCGAGCTGAAAAAGCGCGTCAAATGGCTGAATGAACAGAAATTTGATGCCTTGCAGTATAGCGGGCCGGGCACCGATTTGCGGCTGGGCTTGGCCGAGGGGCATATCTGGAAGGGCGGGGCGTCGCCTGCGCGCAATGGCATTGTCTGCCAGCCGAATATTCCGACCGAGGAGGTGTTTACCTGTCCGCACGCCTATAAGGTCGATGGCACGGTGGCGGCGACCAAGCCGTTGGCGCATCAGGGATCGGTGATCGAGGATATTGCGGTCAGGTTCGAGGCGGGCCGGATTGTCGAGGCCACGGCCAGCAAGGGCCAAGATGTGTTGCGCGCGCTGTTGCAGACCGATGATGGCGCAAGCCGGATTGGCGAGGTGGCGCTGGTGCCGCATTCCAGCCCGATCAGCCAGTCGGGGGTGTTGTTTTACAATACGTTGTTTGACGAGAATGCGTCGTGTCACATCGCATTGGGCCAGTGCTATGCCGATACGATTGCGGGTGGGGCGGAGTTTTCGCCCGAGGAGTTGCAGCAAAAGGGCGGCAACCAGTCGATTATCCATGTGGACTGGATGATGGGCTCGGATGCGGTGGATATCGACGGGATCACACCGGCAGGCGAGGTGGTGCCGGTGATGCGCGCCGGTGAATGGGCGTTTTGAGTGGGGGTGGTTATCCCAAGATGAGTCTGGCGCCGCTACGTAAAGATTTTGCGCAGGTTGCGAGAGAGTAGCGGTGCCGCAAAGGCGGTGAAGCGGCGCACGTCCGCGCGCTTGTAGGCTTCGGGCGAGGTGACAAGCCAGACCGACATGTCCGAGCCTTCGGGCGGGTCAAAGCAGCGGATCATATCGGGGTCGTTGTCGCCGTCCAGAATTGGTAGCGGGCCGATCCCTTGTCCGGTGCGGATCGCCATGCGCAGGTCTTCGAAGCTTGCGCAGCGCAGCACGTTGTGGCGCTTGGTTGCAATGTGCGCGAGCAGCAAGATGCGGTGCGGTCCCATGTCATCAGCGAACGTCTGAGGCATCCCGTTCTTTTCCGCGTAGCTGCGCGCGGCGTAATACGTCCAGTTGGATTGGCCGAGTTTGCGCGCGATGAGCCGGTCGTCGGTGATGGCCGGCGAGATGCGCAGTGCCACGTCTGCTTCACCTTTGATCAGGTCCAGCATCCGTTCGGCGGCGACGAATTCAAAGGTGGCCGCGGGGTTGGATTCGACAAATGCGGCGATGACCCGACCGATTTTTCCCTCCATGGCCCGATCAATAGCGGTGATACGGATTGGCGGATTGCCGCGGTCCTGCTCGGACATTGCCGCATCCGCCAAGGCATTTGCTGCCGCCTCGAGGGTTTCGGCGAAAGGCAAAAGGCGGGTGGCGGCCACCGTGGGGCAGGCGCCGCGCGTGGTTTTGTCAAACAGGGTCAGGCCGAGCGTGTGTTCGAGAACATCGATGCGGCGGGCAACAGTTGTCTGGTTGATCCCAAGGATACGGGCGGCAGCCAAGGTCGAGCCTTCGCGCAAGACAGCGAGGAATATGCGGACGTCGCCCCAGTCTTTGAATTGGCTCTGCATATTTGCAGAACAGCACGGCGGCGCGGTGGATACCAGCCTTATTTGGCCCCGCGTATGGTTGAGGCAACATTCAACAGGAGATGACCGATGACTGCCTTGCCAATACCCCGACTGTCGCTGTTTTCATGGTTTCGCCGATCTGCACGCGCGCAGAGCCCGCAGCCCGATGTGCCGCAAGATGATCTGCGCCGCGAGTATTTGATGCGGATCATCGCCGCCGAGGGCTGTGTCGGGGAGTATGGCGTGCAGGGGCTGATGGGGCTGTTTCCGAGAGATTTTTAACCCGGGCAGGTGTTGGATTTAGGGTGCCGCAGGACAGGTTCGGTCCAGGCGAGGAGCGGTTTGGCCGCCACACGCGCCGCAACGCGCATTTCGGCCACATGCCAAGCGCGCAGGAGGGGGCCTAAATCGCGACAGCAGATGCAGCGGAGGCTTGACGCCTGATCAGCGCGCCGGATTGGCAAACTGGCGCGGGTGCTGTATTTAGGTCTGATGACGACGAGCTGCCAAAAGGGATCGTGATGTCAAATTTTCATGTGGCGGTTTTTGGCGGTGGTTCGGTGGGCCTCACGCTGGCGGCGCATTTTACCAAGGCGGGAGCGCGGGTTTCGCTGTTGGTGCGCAAGGCGTCGATGGCTGCGTTGCAAAATGCCCCGGTTGAAATTTCCGGTGCGCTGGGCGAGCATCGCATTCCCGTGGGCGCGATTGAGATTGTGGATGCGGCCGATCCTGATGACGCCGTGCGCGGCAGTGATATGTTGGTGTTGACCACCAAGGCCTATGATGTGGCAGCGGCGCTTGCGCCTTTTGTGGGGCGGGGCACGGTGCCACCGGTTTTATTGTTGCAAAACGGGATCGGTGCGGCCGAGATCGCAAGGGACGTTCTGGGTCCAGATGTGCCGGTGTTTTCCACGGCGATGATGATCGGAATGGTCCGCGAGACCCCGACCAGGACAGAGATCACCGGCATTGCGGGGCCGATTTGTTGCGGTTCATTGGCGGGCGATGACACGGGGCCGTTGCACGCTTTGCTGGCCGTGGCGCAGGGTGGTTTTGTGCCGATGCTCCATGATCCGAAAATCCGCGAAACCATTGCGTTCAAGCTGCTTTTTAATGCCTGTATGAACCCGACCGGCGCGCTGACCGGACAAACCTATGGCGAGTTGTTGGCAAATCCGGCCTCGCGCGCGTTGATTGCGGGTCTTGCCGACGAGGCGCTGGCCGCATTTGCCGCCGCGTTTGATTATCGTCCGGCGCAAAGCGGGCAGCAGTATGTGCAAGAGACCCTTGATGCAATTGTGGGCAAGGGGGCCGGCAAGCATCGCTCGTCCATGCTTCAGGATTTGCAGGCGGGGCGACAGACCGAGATCGCGTTTTTGAACGGGGCGATTATCAAAATGGCCAAGGATGCGGGGTTGCAAGCCACAAGGCATGAAACCGTCAGGCAGCTTATTTGGGTGCGCGAGACGTCTTGATGGGGCGGCTCGAGGTCAAATTGACGGCTGTGGCGTTGGCGGTTAGGGTCGGATTTTTGTAAAGGGCGCGCTGCGCATGTCCCATCCCAACTGGAGTGATTTCCGTGTTATCCTTGCGCTTGGCAAGGCCGGATCGTTGAGCGGTGCTGCGAAATTGCTTGGGGTTGATGTCTCGACGGTCAGCCGCAGACTGGCGGTTGCCGAAGAGACGTTTGATGCGGTTTTGATTGTGAGGGGCGGTGGCGCGTTCCACTTTACCGCTGAAGGTCCGAGTGGTGCTGGATGCGGTGACGGCCTATCTCAAGGCGCATCGGGCTAGGATCACCGGACTGGCGAAAGCGCCATGATCTGTAAAGGTTGGGGGGCCGCAAGGTTGGCCCCCCGAGACTTAAGCCGGTTCTTGATCGAAATTATCCCAGAACTCATCGCGCCCGTTGCTTTTGGGGAAGGGTGTCGCGGGGATCGGAGTGCCGAGAAAGTTGCACAGTGGGGCCCAGCCGTCGGAGGGGGTGAACACAAGCAGCCGGTCTGCGGGGACGATCTCGCGCACCAGCCGGTTGTTGCGTCTGTAGGCATCCAGCGCCATGTCCTTGTCGGGCAAGCCGCCGAAGGTATCATCGATGTAGAAGGGCGTCAGGGTGACGAAGATGTCCTTGATGTGCTGTGGCATGTTCCGTGTTAATGTTGCGTGATGGGTCCAGACCTTGAGCACGGTTTTGCTGAAGCTGGCCCACCAATCGTCTTCGGGTCGCTCGGTGTGGATCACTTTGGCCGCAGGGAAGGCCTCGATTGTTTGCTGCCAGACCCGGCCGCCGGGGAAATCCACTTGCGAGGTGTAGCCGGCAAAGACGCTTTGCCAGTCGTGGGTTTTGCCCGTGGCGACCTGCGTCCAGACATCGACCTGTTGCGGGTTGGCAAAAAGTTCCATCATGTGGTGGCAGGGGCCAAGTCCAAGCGTTTCCAGAGCCGTGCGGGTCGACATGGTGCCGGTGCGGCTCATGCCGGTGCCGATAATTTCGAGGGGCATTCGGGTGTCCTTTCGGGGGTGTGTTTCAGGGGTCGCTGACGCGAGGCCGTCGGTGGCCTGCAATGCCCCGGTGATACAGTGCCCGGAGCGTTGGCGCACCAGACAAGGGTGCAAACACGGTTTGCAAAATTGCCCGCCGGTTCGCCAAAGCGATGCAAGCGCGTGGCGTCTTGCACTGTGCCGCGGATTTGCCGATAAGGGCTGTATCAAATCGGAGATGAGCCATGCGCGCACGAATCTACAAGCCGGCCAAGACGGCCATGTCGTCGGGAACCGCCAAGACCCATGTTTGGGTGCTCGAGCATGTGGTCGAGAGCGCAAGGTCGGTTGATCCGCTGATGGGCTGGACATCGTCGGCTGATACGCAGGCGCAGGTGAAGCTGACGTTTCAGACCAAAGAGGCGGCGCTGGAGTATGCGGCGTCCAAGGGGATTGACGTGACGGTGCAAGAGCCCAAAGAGCGCAAGCCGGTTATCCGCCCCGGTGGTTACGGCGAGAATTTTGCAACCAACCGCCGTGGCGCTTGGACCCATTAGTCGCACGTGATCATCGCAGGGTGATCAAAGCGAATTGAGCATGAACTGGGCCCCGATCGGGCGGGTGGCGGCACCGATTGCACGCGCTTTGCCGCCGATACTGCCACATTCGATGCGCGGCTGGATTAGCCCACGGGTGTCTTGTGTGGTCACATAGCGCCGCACCCTGCTGACCAGATCTTCGCGCACGCTGGCGGGAAATGACCCGTCAATCAGGATCGCTTCGAAGTCGATGACCGCGCAGGTCGAGAGCAGGGCCTTGGCCAGTTCTTGTGCGGTTTGCCCGAGCCAGGGGTCGACATAGCGCGACAGGGAGTGCCAACTGTCAGGATTGATCCAGAGTTGCCGCGGGTCGAGGTCGACCTCTTGCAGCCGCAATTCGAGCTGGTGGATCGAGGCCATATCGACCAGTTGCATACTTTCGCCGTTGGGCCCGATACTGCGCAGCGACCCAAGTGCACCGGCGTTGCCTTGCCGTCCTTCAAAGACGGAATTGTTCAAAACAATGCCCCCCCCGATGAAGGCGCTGACGAAGAAATAGGCGTAGTCGCGAAACTCTTTTCCGCGCCCATAGGTGTGTTCGGCCTGACAGGCGGCGGTTGCGTCGTTCATCAAGGAGACGGGCAGGCCGGTGCGGTTTTGCGCGATGGATTTGATGTCGGTGTCCTGCCATGCCCCGAATGCGGGGTCGGGGTCGGCGGGATTGTCGGGCCAGTTCCACATCTCGAAGGGTGCCGCGATACCGAGCCCGCAGATCCGGTTTGCGAGGGCTGCACCCATATCTTGGGTGATGTGCCGCACGCCGGTATCGACAAAGTTGAAAATTGCCTCGGGTATTGGGCTTTCGTAGTTAAGGTGTTGTTCTTGTTGAAGCTCGCCATTAAAATTGATCAAGACCAGATCAGCGGAGCGGCGCCCGATTTTAAGTCCGAAAGAGAAGGCCCCGTCTGATGCAAGCCGCATGGGCACCGAGGGTTTGCCGACCTTGCCCCGCAGCGGATCGCCGCGTTCAAGCAAGGCTTCTGCCTCGAGCCGCCGCAAGATACCCGAGACCGTCGGCGGGGACAGGCCGGCAAGCCGCGACAGGTCACTGCCCGGCGTAGGTCCATTGCGTTGCAGCAACGACAGCAGCAGGCGTTCGTTATGGTCACGAACGCCTTTCTGGCTAAGCCCAGCACTTATTGATCTGACCAACCCGTCGTCCATGCGCGCAACCTATCTGTTTCCGGCACTATAGAGTATACCCGAATTAATTAATAAAGAAAGTTAACTAATTAATTGACAGGTGCGAGAGAATCGCGTTCCCTAGGGGCGGGTGGCGACGATGCAGGCCACTGCGTGAGTGGGGTGGATGCCCCGGAACTCTGACAGTCTGGGAGGACATTATGAAAAAACTACTTATCGGAACTGCGTTTGTGGCGATCACGACAGCGGGTGGGGCGATGGCGGGAAGTGATACCACGTCGGCCTGTCTGATCACGAAAACCGATACCAACCCGTTCTTTGTGAAGATGCGTGAAGGCGCTGAAGCGGCTGCAAGTGCGGCAGGTATCACGCTGCGGTCTTACGCGGGTAAGGTGGATGGCGATCACGAGACACAGGTGGCCGCGATCGAGACATGTATTGCGGATGGCGCGTCGGGTATTTTGATCACCGCCTCTGACACGTCGTCCATTGTGGGCGCTGTGACCCAAGCGCGCGAAGCTGGTCTGCTGGTCATTGCGCTTGATACCCCGCTGGAGCCGATTGACGCGGCTGATGCCACATTTGCGACCGACAACTTTCTGGCCGGTGAGTTGATCGGCAAGTGGGCTGCGGCGTCGCTGGGTGCAGAGGCGGCCAATGCGAAGATTGCGATGCTTGATCTCGCTGTCAGCCAGCCAACGGTTGGTGTGTTGCGCGATCAGGGTTTCTTGCAGGGGTTTGGCATTGATCTTGCCGATCCAAACGTGAATGGCGATGAAACTGATCCACGTATTGTGGGCAATGACGTGACATTGGGCAACGAGGAGGGTGGCCGCAAGGCGATGGAGAACCTGCTGGCGGTCGATCCCGAGATCAATGTGGTTTACACCATCAACGAGCCTGCCGCAGCGGGTGCCTATGAGGCGCTCAAGTCGATCGGTCGTGAAAACGACGTGCTGATTGTATCGGTTGATGGCGGTTGTCCCGGCGTGCAGAACATTGCGGATGGTGTGATTGGCGCGACATCGCAGCAGTATCCGTTGTTGATGGCGTCCAAGGGTATCGAGGCAATCGTTGCCTATGCTGCGGACGGGTCATTGCCACAAAACACACCGGGCAAAAACTTCTTTGACACCGGTGTGGCGTTGGTGACCGATCAACCGGTGGACGGCGTTGAAAGCATTTCTGTGGCCCAAGGCATGGATTTGTGCTGGGGTTAGGCTGACGTCGTGCAATAGTTGAATGGGGCGGGTTTTCCCGCCCCTTTTTCCAAACCGGGGCAGCGCCCCTCAACACTATTATTTCCGAAAAGGGGTCACATGATGTCTGGCAATGCCGATGACTTTGAAGCCGTCGTGAAATCATCTCCGTCCGAAGCGGTCGCCGCATTCGCCGCGCGCAAGGGTGTCTTGGCGCGCGTGCAACATGCGCTGCACGTCAACCCCGCCCTGGTGCCGCTTTTTGTGCTGGTCGCGTCGATTGTGATATTTGGCCTGTTGTTGGGCTCGAAATTCTTTTCACCCTTTGCCCTGACGCTGATTTTGCAGCAGGTCCAGATTGTCGGTATCGTGGCTGCCGCCCAGAGCCTTGTGATCCTGACCGCAGGCATTGATTTGAGTGTCGGCGCGATTGCGGTGCTGTCCAGTGTGATCATGGGGCAGTTTACGTTTCGCTACGGGATGCCTGTCGAGCTTGCGGTGGTCTTTGGGCTGGCGTTTGGCACCGCGATCGGGGCGATCAACGGCTGGCTGGTTGCGGCGATGAGGTTACCGCCGTTTATTGTGACGCTGGGCATGTGGCAGATCGTGCTGGCGGCGAATTTTCTATATTCGGCCAATGAGACGATCCGCAGCCAGGATATCGAGGCGCAGGCCCCGATGCTGCAACTGCTGGGCACGACGTTCAAGATTGGTGCCGGTCCTGACGGGCGCGGTGGTGCGACCTTTACCTATGGCGTGATTGCCATGGTGCTGATTTTTGCATTTCTATCGTATGTCTTGAGCCAGACCGCATGGGGCCGCCATATTTATGCCGTGGGTGATGATCCCGAGGCGGCGCAATTGTCGGGCGTCAACGTCAAGGGCACGCTGATTTCTGTGTATGCGGTCACTGGTTTCATTTGTGCCATCGCCGGTTGGGCCCTGATTGGCCGGATAGGCAGCGTAAGCCCGACATCGGGTCAGTTGTTGAATATCGAAAGCATCACGGCGGTCGTGATCGGGGGGATATCCCTGTTTGGGGGCAGGGGGTCCATATTGGGCCCGTTGTTCGGGGCGTTGATTGTGGGTGTGTTTACGCTTGGATTGCGTCTGGCAGGGGCAGATGCGCAATGGACGTTTTTGTTGATTGGCGCGCTGATTATCGGCGCGGTTGCAGTCGACCAATGGATTAGAAAGGTGTCAGCATGACCGCTATTGATTACGCGATGGAGCCGATCCTGAAGGGCCGCGGCCTTGTGAAGCGATACGGCAAGGTGACAGCGCTGGACCACTGTGATTTTGACCTGTATCCGGGTGAGATTCTGGCGGTGATCGGAGACAATGGCGCAGGGAAATCGACCTTGATCAAGGCGGTGTCGGGCGCGGTGATCCCTGACGAGGGCGAGGTGTTTCTGGAGGGTCGAAAGATCCAGTTCCATTCGCCGACAGATGCCCGAAAAGAAGGGATCGAGACGGTCTACCAGACCCTTGCGATGTCGCCCGCCTTGTCGATTGCCGACAATATGTTCATGGGCCGAGAGCTGCGCAAGCCTGGATTTCGTGGCAAGATTTTGCGCCAGTTGGACCGGTCAAAAATGGAGCAGGTTGCGCGCGATAAACTGACCGAGTTGGGGTTGATGACCATCCAGAATATCAATCAGGCGGTCGAGACATTGTCGGGTGGTCAGCGCCAGGGTGTGGCGGTCGCCCGCGCTGCGGCCTTTGGCTCGAAGGTGATTATCCTCGATGAGCCGACGGCGGCACTTGGTGTCAAGGAATCCCGCCGTGTGCTGGAGTTGATCCTTGATGTGCGTTCTCGCGGTATTCCGATCATTCTGATCAGTCATAACATGCCGCATGTTTTCGAGGTTGCCGACCGGATTCACGTGCACCGTCTGGGCAAGCGACTGTGTGTGATCGATCCCAAGGATTACACGATGTCGGATGCGGTGGCATTTATGACAGGCGCCAAGGAGGCACCGGCCCAAGCAGTTTAGCCGCGGGTCGTGTGGTGATCTGTAGCCGATTGACGCAGTGCCGTTGTGTTGGAAATTTTATAGGCACGGGGCAACACGCCGCGTCTGTGGTGACGCTGGCGGCTGGTTCGAGACCGACAATCTTATCGACCGGTTTTGCACCGCAATCGGGGCTCATTTTACTGTGCGGTTGACAATCAGGCGAATGGTTCTTTTGATTTTTCAGTTTGGATCGATCTTTTTACAAGTCGGCCCGTCCTGGCGATTGGTCAGACTTTCCGCGACGATCTTTCTCGGTCGGACAGTGCAGGACTATGCCCCGCATATGCCCCCGAGTGCAATCGGGGCCTTGCTGTAAGGCAATCAAAACATCGGCAATGTCGCATGTTTATACCACCTTGACTTGATTGTTCGGAGTGACTTAGACGATGCCCATAGCGTGCGGGCCGTTAGCTCAGTTGGATAGAGCAAGAAATTTCTAATTTCTAGGTCGGGGGTTCGATTCCTCCACGGCTCGCCAGTTGTGTCTTTTGTCGTCCGACATCCAAACACCGACTTTCCGACAAAAGTTGGTTTTTTGATGTAGTCTCGGATCGCTGTAATCCGCCTCGTCTAGGCAGGTGGGATTGCCGTAAGCATGCACTATCTTTAATAAAATTGGTGTTCTGGCGCTTATGACGAACCAAATCCTCCTAGCTATTGGCGTAACGGAATACCGCTTCAACTTCCGACCGCAGGAACACGTAGCCGTAATCTTCACTATTGGGCGCAAAGGGGTTCACGCCTGCGGCTAGAACTTCCGTAAGTAGCTTGCGCCGATGTTTGCCAAATTCTGCTTCCATTGTTGGCGACGTCATAAATTGTTGGTGGAATGCCTGGATGTCGTTTTCCGTCATGTAGAGGTGCGCGGCGCCAGTGGTTGGGTTGATTTTTTCCGTGGCAGTCGCATGTCCATCCGCAATGAGGGCTGGGAACCTTCCTTTGTCCCGCATTCCAATTTGTCGGCCGAATGCCGATACGGTTAGATCCTGAACGTGTTTTGGGCGCAATGGCGCATCTATCAGCGTATCAATTTCGTTTTTCAAGACGCAAAATCCTGCATAGCCAACTTGTCCTACGCGTGCACCGACCTGAAGCTGCTGCGCTCTGATTGCTTCGATAATTGCCCCAGTTCGGATCCCTGATCGAATTTTGGCCGCGTGAAGACTCTCCCAGAGAGGGTCGATCATGTCGATTTGTTGTGCATATGCTAAAAGCTCTGTGATGAGGGCTATGCCGTCCTCACGCCGCCAGGGTGACTCGACCGTAGGGATGTCGATCACAGGAACAAGCGCGCCATCGTCGACAAGAGATTTGAACTGACTGAGCGTTGCGGACATTATTTTGCGCATCTCGATGGGCCCGATCAACTCTGGGATTTCATCTAAAAGCGGCGCGTATTTTTTTGCATCGAAGGTCTTTCGCGCGTCTGGCCTCTCATCATCTTTTGAGAACGCACCTGCTTTGACGAGAAATTGCGTCAGTAGGGCAGGTCCGATGCCGGTTTCCTTTGCCGCGGAAGAAACGGAATGTAGACTGCGCTCTTCGAGAGGTTTGCCTAATATAACCTCACCTCCGGCGATTGGCCAAAGAGCAAAGATGCAATCGCTCATAATGTCTCGGAATGGATCGAAGGCAACCTCATCCCGATATCCTCGAGCAAGTTGCGTATACAGAGTGCCAAACGCTTTATTTGGCTCATCGCCAGCTCCTTTGCTTAGTGCGGCAAGGTCATTTAAGGCGGCCATTATGGCTGTTTCGCCGTGTCTGGCTACCTCGAAGCCTATTGCACGCGCGGCGGCCTCTTCAGAAGCCTCTGCAATTCCAGAGGAGGTGTGAAACCGCAGTAACTCGATTCCCAAAAGCTGGCAGAACGTGGTCGCGGCAAACAGTGTCTGATCTTTTAGCCAGGTCGTATCAATGCCAGTCACCAGCCGTTTGTCCAACCAAATATCATAGGCAGTCGGAGGCTGGGATGGGCGGTCAACCGCCGAGCCAGCCATTGTCTATGATCCACATGGATTTGCGCCGTTTGAAGCGGCATGAGTTTCTTGAAACCAGCCTTGGCAACCCGAATGTAATGGTAGTCATTCATCTGGGTAGCAGCATTGCGAAGGTTGTCGGATCGTTCGCCGTAAATATCAAAGTCCGTCCAAAGGGTGCAGCAAAGCAGGCGATGCCGCCCTATGATCAGCTCCGACTTCTGGACGAAAGTTGCGCCGTGCGCCGCGGCAACGTCTCGTAACTTGTCTTCGCGATCAATGCTGCCGTCGTAATAATCGTGATTGCCAGGCATCACAAAAATATGCGCACCTGGAAGCCGCTCGGCAATCCAAGGCAAACAGCGCTTCCACTGGGTGTAGCCTTTGTTGCTCAAGTCACCCGCCAAGATGCAATGCGTCACGCCCCGAAGATGTTCTTCGGGAATATCTTGGAAGGGGTCCCGCCGCCGCGCGAAATAGCGGTCAAGATGGAGGTCGGCGAGTGCTAAGAGCTTCATAAATGTGTTCCTGTAAGCGCGGAGCCATGGTCGGTTTCTGAACCACGACTATCGAATGTTTTGACATGAAAATTTGGTAGGAGACCCGGGTAACGATCCCGGCCGTCTACGCTTATCTGGCGCTCTAGGATTATAAGACCCAGCCGCACACCTGTGCTGTCTCCCAAAAAAGTTGGTTGATCAGCGTATGAGGTGAGGCGGCAGATTACGGCGATAGGTCAGGTTCAGGAGGTTGGTCAAAGGGATTATCCGATACGACAGAATACATGCACAGCATTGTCGCCCCTCGCGGGGGCGTTCAGCGTCGTGCCGGTATGAGTGCGCAATTCTTTGAAATGGTGGTAACATGGGATCGTCTGGCCGCGCCGTCAAGCCTTCAATTCACAGGCTTCCGGTTGTGAAAGAACATCCAGAATAACATCCTCTGATGTGAAAATTCTCACAAACTCCGCAATCCCGATTGACACAACCCAAAAGTGTCTCTAGAAATTGCCTCATGAACATGAACACACATATCACCCTCACCGTCGTCCGGTTGATAGGCTAGTCCTCCCGGATTGGGTGATGAATATCGTTCTGTTTTTCTCCTCTTACTTTTGAACTTTCGCTAACGAATCATAGTGCTTTTGGCTTTTGCCAAACCGACGTTTCGCTGGCTTGACGTTCATCTGAAGAGTGTCCTCCAGAATTATTTTTCCAAAGACCGGGCCGCAATGTGTTTTTCACATGCGGCTTTTTGCTTTGGTGCCCTCCGGGAAATCGGGACAGAATACTGTCTGTTGTGGTGTGTGTGCCGTCTGACCCCAAGTGGTCGTGGTGGCGCCAATTTAAAATACATTGTGAATTATGGATGCTGAATCTATTTTCACAAGCCATTGAAAAACAACAGTTATACCTTCTTCACCGATAGATTTACCGCTATGTTTAAGACGCGCTTAAACACAGTAAATTTCTGATCGCGATACATTTCGCATCACCCAACGAAGAGGAGCTCACCATGCCAGACGACTAGGACCACAAAAACGAAAACACCCAAAACCGTTGGACCGGTTCGGGTGTCAGTTCGTATATCGGCAGCCGAAACTGCGCTTATGCAATAGCCAGTCCTTAGCATATCCAATCTTGGAATTCAAGGAATTCGTCTGCCCTCAAAATTTGGATCGACTGATAGCGGGGCGCGAAGCGCGTCTTCTTGTCGGCGAGATCCATTCAGAAACGTCAGTTAGGTGTCGAGCGCTCACAAAAGTGGGGCTCAACCTGAGGCTGATATCGCATGTTCCCCAATGTCGGGTGACCGCCCATTCATTTTGAAGGTAAGAGCAATGTCTCATCCATTCGAAGGCGCGATGCGCCTAAACAATCTCCGTCGCCAGCCAGCCATCCAACCCGGACCTCTTGCGGACCCAGAGGACCCCCATCGGGTTCAGCGATCTCACCTAAACAAGGATGAAATCGGCAAATCAAGCGGCTCCTGCAAGCTTTCTGTGATCATGCGCATGCACAGGCAATTATGCTCTCAAGAATTTTGGTGCGCGAGTTTTGAAGAGGCGGAAGTCTATAAAAATATCGCCGCAAATGTCGATGTCATTGCCATGAAGGAGCAATTCACGCGCCTTGATTACATCGACAGAAATGGGACTCCGAGATTCACAAAGACAGATGCTCACGTTTTGATGCGTGACGGCGATGAAGTTCTTGTTTCGGTCAAATACGACGAAAAGTCACGGCGGTCATCTTATCTTGCCGAGATCGCGGATATTGCCAGCCAGAGCCTCGCTCCGGTAGCTGATCGATTTATTGTGACATCACGCTTCCATTTTCATCCGACTTACCGTGCAAATGCCCAAAAGATCCACGCGGAACGGCTCAAATGGGACCCTGAGGCGGACCGCATTGTTCTCGAAGCTGCCAATGACTTTCAGGGTCCGTTCAAGATCGCGGAATTGGTCGAAAAGTCGCGCCTTTCCTTTCGTGGTTATCGGGCGACCGTCCGTCTGCTTGGGGATGGCGATATCACTAAGGATCTTCTTGACCCCATTAACGACAACACCGTTTGCAAAGGCGTAGCAGCATGAAACATTTCCGAAATTTCACCAAGATGGATCGCGCTACCTTCGAGGGCCGCGAAGTTTCTAAAATCACGCCGCTTATTGATGGGAAGACTAAAGAGGTCACCCATTACCTGTTTTCTGTCGCCGATGACGAGGGAGGGACCATTCCAAGAAAATTTCGGACAGATGAAATTGCTCATCTGAAGGAGGCCGAGATCCTGACAATTGACCGGGGTTATTACAGCATTCCCCGGCAGACGGACAGGGCACTCTATGGCGATACGACCCATGCGGGATCGAGTAAAAAGCAGCGTGACAAGGTAGCGCTTAAAGTATTTCTCGCGAGGCGTATGGAGCACTACCATGACCTTGGTATGGTTTTGACACCTGATGGCGTAAAGGAATACGAGGCTTCCTTGGCTGCAGAATACGCGAAACATCAATCCCGCGAAAAATATGGGACCGACAAGCCCAACTCGACCCAGCACCTAAGGCCGTTACCGACAGTGACCACATTGCTCGACTATTATCGGCAATACCGGAACTGCAATGGAAATGTGCAGGCGCTCGGGCGAAAGGCACCAGCTTCCAGAGTTCAGAGCGATCAATACTGCAACGACAAGGCTTTGGTCTTGTCTATGTTAATGGACTACGCGAACCAAGCGTGCCCTTCAGCGGGAGACGTTGCCGCGGATACTATGGCAGCCGTTCGAGAGATCAATGCCCACAGGCGAGAATGTGGGTTCCTTCATTTTATCCGGGAGTATGACAGCACGAGAACGTATGAGCGTTGGATCAAAAAATTCCTGCCTCGTTTTGAAATCCTCATGCAGCGAAAGGGGCTTGCGGCCGCGCGGGCAGCTTGCAAAACGAATGAAGGCGGCATGGTCACAACAGTGCCAGGGCAATCTGTGATTTATGACGCATGGAATTTCCACGTTACAACGCTCGACGTAACTCGTCACGAATGGTTGTTTATGACCGAAGAACAGAAAGCGACTGTAAAAAGGGTGCGACGATGGGTCATCGTCGCACTGGACGCCGCGACAAGGGTTGTTTTGGGTTTTGCGATTTGCAGTGCGCCTAACGAGCAATCTGCACTTGAGGCTATGCGGTCGTGCTATAGCGACAAAACCTACCTTTTGCGGGCGGCTGGTAACTTAAAAGACACTTGGAACTATCGTGTCCGCCACCAAATGACTGTGTCGGACAACGGGAGTGAATTTGGTGCAGATCCTTTTGGAGGTAGCCGATTTGTAGAGGCGTGTCGTGTTCTGGCCTGCTCCCTCATGAACACAACGGCAGGTATTTCGTATGCGGCGGTTTCCAGCCCATTGATTTGATGTGTTCCTGACG
>TARA_R110002167_G_scaffold9806_6_pt1 | contig 19845 bp, 18 predicted proteins | sample TARA_R110002167 | Tara Oceans TARA_R110002167 (sample SAMEA4398238) | marine metagenome | biome: Polar Biome; feature: [MES] marine water layer (ENVO:01000295) within the mesopelagic zone...; material: water (ENVO:00002006), including particulate matter (ENVO:01000060) such as...... | reverse complement strand
CTATTCCAGAACTATTCCAGAACTATTCCAGAACTACAGCTGCTGCGTTACAAACGACAGCATCTCATCGACGGTCGAGATCACCTTGGAATTCATCTCAAAGGCGCGCTGGGTTGAGATCATATTCACCAGCTCCTCTACCGAGTTGACGTTGGAGTTTTCCAAAGCCCCCTGAATCGTCCGACCAAACTCTGCCGTATCCGGGTTACCCGTCGTAGGCGAGCCACTGGACACCGTCTCCTGAAACATATTGCCCCCCATCGCCTGCAGCCCAGAGGGGTTGGTAAAGCCAGCCAGGGTCAGCTGGCCGACCTGAGACGCGACCGTACTGCTCGCCTGAGTCACAGATACGGTGCCATCATTGCCGATAGAGATCGAGGTGGCGTCCGCTGGAATCGAGATCTGTGGGTCCACCAAATAACCCTGCGACGTGACTACCTGGCCCGTTGAGTTGAGCTGAAACCGGCCGCTACGGGTATAGGCGATTTCACCATTGGGCAGCGCAATCTGGAAAAAACCTCGACCCTCGACGGCGATATCCAGATTCTGATCGGTGACATTCAGGGTGCCCTGAGTAAACTGCTTCACCGTACCCGCGGCACGCACCCCGGTACCCAGCTGCAATCCCGAAGGCAGCTCGGTGCCCTCGGCAGACTGCGCACCCGGCTGGCGCTTGATCTGATACACCAGATCCTCAAACACCGCCCGATCACGTTTGAAACCATCGGTACTGAGGTTGGCCAGGTTATTCGACACCACCCGTAAGGCGGTGTCCTGCGCACTCAAGCCGGTCTTAGCGACAAATAAAGCACCGTTCATCCTGTTTTCCCTCTATCTGGACAGCGTCGCTGTCGCATTTATCTAGCGTTATCGGGGTAGATCCATTTAGCTGAAGCGACGCTCCGGCTAGCCGATATCCTGTAACACGCGTGCGGCAGCTGCAGCGTTCTCTTCCGCGCTTTTCATCATCTTGATGTTCATCTCAAACCGTCGCGACAGGTCGATCAGCGAGGTTAGTTCGTTAACCGCATTGACGTTGCTGGTCTCGACATAGCCGGATTTAAGCCGTACCAGCGGATCGATCGCCGCATCCGCACCGCCATTAACCCGCAGCAAACCATCTTGCCCCTTACTCAGGGTTTGCGGATCGGGATTAACCAGTTTGATCCGATCCACGACGGCCAGCTCACGTGCCTGGCTCCCCTCTACCCGCACGGTTACGGTGCCGTCGGCGCCGATCTCAATTTTAGAGCTAGGCGGCAAGACGATCGGCCCGCCGTCGCCTAACACCGGCAATCCGCTGCCTGTCCGCAATTGGCCGACGGCATCCACATGCAGCTCACCGGCACGGGTATAAGCCTCACCACCATCGCTGGCCTGGACCGCGATCCAGCCCGATCCCTGAATGGCAACATCCAACTCCCGCCCCGTAGAGTTATTCGCCCCTGCGGACAGATCGGTCGCAGGACGCTCGGTCATGGCGTAAACCCGTGACTGAAATCCGGCACCGATCACAGGCATGGCGCGGGCTTGAGCCAGATCTGACTTGAAGCCGGTGGTGTTAACGTTAGCCAGATTGTTAGCGTGCGCCGTCTGCGCCAGCATGCTCTGGGTGGCCCCTGTCATCGACAGATACAGTAACTTGTCCAATGGCTATCTCCTCGTTGCTGGTTCAGATGGTGAAGTGACCCCAGCGCTGCAACGGTTAAGGATGATGTTCTTAAACAAGTTATAGCAAGTTAGGTGCCACTTTTATAAAGACGTAAAAAAGCACGCTCAGAATCACTCTTGAGCGTGCTTTAAAGCGACTTTTTAAAAAGTAACTTTTTAGAAGATAACTTTTAAGACGGTAACTTTTAAGACGGTAACTTTTAGATCAAGATTAGCTGATCTGCAAAATCGTCTGGGTGATTGAGTTTTCAGTCTGCAGTGTCTTCGAGTTCGCCTGGAAGTTCCGCTGCGCCTCGATCAGCTTCACCAACTGCTCCGATAGATCGACGTTTGATTGTTCCAGCGCCGCCGACCGCAACTGGCCGTTAAGTCCGGTACCTGGCGGGTTAAGGATCGCTTGCCCGGAATCCAGGGTTGCGGTCCAGGCGGTATCACCCACCGGCTGCAAGCCGCTCTGGTTCTCGAAGGTGGCCAAGGCCACGATGCCCAGATTGGAGTTCTGGCCGTTACTGAAGCTGGCGACCATGGTGCCGTCAGAGGCGAATGTCACTCCGATCAGATCCCCCTTGGTATAACCATCCTGGGTTGAGGCCTTGACGATCGAGTCGGATGCAAACTGGGTTGCGCCGCTCAGGTCCAGGTCGATGCTATTAAGCGGGTTAGCAGGATCCGCACCGACAACCGTCAATCCGGGTGCGGAGCCATTGGCACTGACTAGCTGGCCATTAACCGTACTCAACAAGCCGTTACTGCTATCAAAGGTAAGCAATATAGGCCCCTCTTCCGTAGAGGTAAGACTCGAGCCAGGTTGCGGTGTCCGACCTATATCCAGCGCCGTTTCACCATTAAAGAAGGCGTGCATCTGATACACCCCCTCGTAGGTGTTATCACCCTCTTCCGCGAAGGCTCCCGGCGCAAGTGTCAAGCTAGCAGCAGTCCCCAGAGTCACGGCAACATTGGGGGTGTTTCCCAGCTCTGGTTTGTAGGTGATCACCAGATCACCTGTGGCACTGTCCTTACCCAGGGTATCAATCTCGGGATGCGCGGTTAGAATCGCATTGGTACTTTTGATAATCTCATCAACCACCTGGCTAGCGGTCATGCCATTGCTCACCCCAACCTGCACCGTACCTACGGTTACAAAGGTATTAGTACTGGAAACCGTACCTCCGAGATCATAACTTTGAACCTTATTAGCGGCGAAAAACGGATCCTCAGCGTTAACAGAGACAATATCGGTCGCCGTGGTGCCATTATCATATTCGATGATAATCGGCCGGGTATCGGCGGCGCTCGCCTTATAGGTGACGGTCAGATCTCCTGTCGCAGCATCAGCAGTCATTGTGTTGATATTGGCATCCCAGCCATTTTGGGTCTGTAGATTACCCGCTGTAAACTCAGCCACGATAGCCGCAGCAACCCCTGTCTGGTCAAGACCTACCGCCGGGGTGAAGCTTGCTCCGGCAACATTTATTGATTCAGCACCTGTGGCCGGGCCAAAGTTGGCAAAATCGATTTTTTGCCGCTCGCGCCAGGCACCCTGCTCGATAAAATCGAACTTGATCGTATTCTCGTTACCCAGGCTGTCGAAAGAGCGACTGGTAGTACTGAAGGAGAAGGTTGCCGAATCGGCCGGATCATAGGGCAAGTTGACCGCATCGACGCGTGAATCTACGTTGAAGGATAGATCCATAATCTCTGTCGCCTTGGGCGGGCTCTCTTTCTGGGATACTGAAAGATCACCCACAGGCTGCATATTGCCTGACGCATCAAGCCCAAAGCCCTGCAAGAAATTGCCGTTTTTAGACACCACCTTGCCGTCTTTATCCAGCTCAAAACCACCGGCGCGGGTATAGCTGATTCCGCCTTGGCCATCATTCAACTGGAAAAAACCGCTGCCATCGATCGCCAAGTCCAAATTGTTATTGGTGAACTGGATAGTCCCGGCGGTGAAGTCCTGGGCGATATCCGCCACGATAACCCCTGAACCTGCGCTGTTGGCGCTACCCGAGCCGACTACCACGGTGGAGAAGATATCGGCAAACTCGGTTCGACCGGTTTTAAAACCAACCGTACTGGCGTTGGCGATGTTATTACCAGTAACATCCAACTCGGTTGTCGAGGCCTTAAGCCCCGTAATCGCTGTACTAAAGGCCATGGTTACACTCCAATCTGCTTGATCTGGTCGAGAGTTACAGAACCCCCAGCAATATTAATTTTCATCCCTACGCCATTCTGGCCTAGGCTGACGCTATCAACGTTTCGGCCTAAATACGCCTGCACCGGGACGTACTCGCCCTCCCAGAGCGCCTCAGCATCGAGTCGATATTCTCCGGCCCCATACTCGGGCGGTAACTGCAATGAGAATTGACCATCCCCTGCGGCCTGAGCCCCCAATGATAGGTTGCTGACCAGTTTGCCGGCGCTGTCATAGACATTAACGCGCACGTCGGAATGACTGGTCTGCAGCTCCAAGACCCCATTAACCAGACCATCAGCACCCACCTCCGCGGTTTCGGTCGGCACATACACGGTCTTGCCAACCATCGAAGAGGCTTGCAGTGCCGTCTGGCTCGACAACAAACCAGACGAGAGGCTCTGCATCGAGATATTCATGTTATTGATGCTTTCGACCGTGCTCATCTGCGAGATCTGATTCATGTAGTCTGCCGTATCCGCAGGACTGCTCGGATCCTGATTCTGCATCTGTGCAATCAGCAGCTTCATGAACATATCATTCTGTTCCTGAGCTGCTGACTGCGTCGTTTCTGTTTTCTTATTCAGATCCAGAAACACATTGCCCGAGTTATTTACGCCATTAACATCACTCATCATTCACCTCCTCAGGCAATATTCGCCCGTTTATTCCCGGTTTCGGCTCAGCCATCATCACTGCCCCAACTGGAGTACCCGCTTCATCATGTCTTTAGCGGTACCCATGATGTCGGCGTTGGTTTGAAACGAGCGTGATGCTGACATCATATTGGTCATCTCTTCCACCACATTGACGTTGGGGTAAAAAACATACCCCTCGTCATCAGCCATAGGATGGTTAGGTTCATACTGTTTACGCAGCGGCGCATCACTCTCAACGATTCCAGTCACTTGAACACCGATACCCGCCCCGGAGACCGATTTATTATCCCCTGCCATTGCCGCCATGACCTGCTCTTGGACCATCGCGAAGACCGGCTGACGCGCACGGTAGGTGGTATCCATACTGCTACTGACGCTATCCGCGTTAGCAATATTGGAAGCAACGGTATTGAGGCGGATACTTTGCGCACTCATGCCGCTGCCGGCGATGTTAAATATGTTTGTTAGAGACATCTGGGGATTCCTTGTTTAACCTACTCACCTTTAATGGCGGCCATTAACCCTTTCATCGTCTTGTTCAAGAAGGTGTAGCTGGCCTGAAACGCCAGGGCATTCTTGGCATACTCAGCCTGTTCTTGCTGCACATCGACAGTATTGCCATCCAGTGACGGCTGCAGCGGTGTACGGAACATCATCTCAGCTGCAAAGTCGGGACTTATGACGCCGGCCTGATGCCCGGATTGGGTCACTTCCAAGCCCATGGCCCCTGAGCCCTGCTTCACGCCATTGAGGATGCTTTTAAAATCGATATCGCGAGCTTTGTAGTTCGGGGTGTCGGCATTGACGATATTGCTGGCCAGGATCTCCGCACGCTGAGTACGTAACAGTAAGTTCCGCGGAAGAACACCCAATGCTGATTCAAAAGAGATGGCCATACTGTTTGCTCCTCAAATTCTTAATGAGGAACAAAGCAATATCAATGCCAATAACATATATAATTGTTTTTTATGGTTTTTTTAAAGTTATTCGCAAGTCGCACAGGTAAAGCGGCAAGCCCTTACCGCTTCGGCGGCAAGGGTGGTCAGAATAAAAGGGGAGAGGAAGATGAAGTGGATCAGGTATAGATCCATTCATCGGCAGATGACTATTTAGCCCGGTAGACAATCCCAGGACTACAGTGAACCATTTCATAGATGTCATTAAGCGGCCCCAGCGACTCAGAAGCCCCCAGCAACAGGTAACCTCCGGGTTTAAGCTGGGCATGAATTTTACGGAGGATCTGCTGCTTGAGCTCGGAGGAGAAATAGATCAACACATTACGACAAAAGACTATATCAAAACTACCTAGAACAGAATAATTTCCAAGCAAATTCAGAGATTTAAACTCTACGCGAGCCTGAATATCTCTATTTATCTTCCATGACCCGGTCGTCGATTGAGAAAAATATCGCATCAAATGGTCTTTCTGCAACCCTCTGCCAATGGCCAGCATATCGTATTCACCGCGCCGGGCATGTTCGAGCATGCTCGGTGAAATATCTGTAGCGATAATTTTTTCACCCGCTTTAATTAACCCCGGCTTAAGTCGGCGGAGCTCATCGATAACCATGCTCATCGAGTAGGGCTCCTGTCCTGACGAGCAGGCGGCAGACCAGATCCGAACAGGCTTAGGACCCAACTCAGCGGAGACCTCCGGCAACAATCGGTCACGCAAAATGGCATAAGGATGAATATCCCTGAACCAAAGAGTCTCATTAGTGGTCATCGCATCGACCACCTGCTCTTTGAGACGCGGGGTAGTCTTCATCTGCGTTACCAGCTCATCCAGACCAGAAAAACGGTTCTCTTGCATGATTGAGTTCAAGCGACTGCTTACTAGGTACTCCTTATTGTCCCCTAGCAAAATACCGCAGGCATCCTGAAGAAAATTCCTAAAAAGAACAAACCCTTGCGGGGTTATTTGGACTCTTGCATTGGAAAACTGTTTAGTCAAATGAACATACTCATTGTGAGCCGAAGCAGATTAAAAACCCTATCTCTTACTTAACGCCAAGAGATTCCATACGGTCTTTCACTCTCGTTGCCAGCTCGTCAGGTTGGAACTTGGCCAGAAAATCATCTGCGCCAACTTTTTCCACCATCGCCTTATTAAACATCCCGCTTAACGAGGTATGAAGCATGATATAGACACCCTTCATCCGTTCATCTGAGCGAATCGATGCCGTCAGTGTGTAACCATCCATCTCTGGCATCTCAACATCCGAGATGATCATCAGGAACTTGTCTTCAATATTTTCTCCAGCGTCTGTCAGCTGCTGTAGATATTGCCAGGCTTCTTGACCGTTATTCTTAAGTGTCACCTTGACATCCAAACCGACTAGGCAACGCTGCAGCTGCTTACGCGCAACCACAGAATCATCGACGACCAAGACATGCCGGTTTTCTAAAGAACTGGAACGAACGACGCTGGCTATGGATTGATCAACCTCTTCTGACCGCGGCGCCACCTCTGCCAAGATCCTTTCAACATCAATGATTTCAACCAGATGTCCATCCAGCTCGGTCACCGCGGTCAGATAGTTGCCCTTGCCTGCACCCCTGGGTGGCGCATGAATTGCGTCCCAGTTGGTATTAATGATGCGTTCCACTTTGTGGACGAGAAAACCCAGGACCTGCTGGTTATATTCGGTAACAATAACGAAGCTATCCGCCATCGCTTGCTCGCTGATGGCACCTCGGCCCATAGTCGCGCCAAGGTCCAGCACCGGTAGCGCGCTACCGCGAATGTGAGCAACCCCTCTCACCCCGGCTTTAAGCTTGGGCATCATGGTCAATTTCGGACAACGGATAACCTCTCGGACCTTAAACACGTTCAGTCCGTAGATCTGTTCGCCATCAAGCCGAAACAACAACAGCTCCAGACGATTCTTGCCAACCAGCTGGGTTCGCTGATTCACACTATCAAGAACACCTGCCATGCTCAGCTCCTAAACTTGCGTTATGCTGAAATAACTCATTAAATACTGGAAAACTAGTGCATCGATCTACCGACAATCTATCGCATCAGTTACAAAACAGCCCAGACAATGGGAAATCATAGGGTAATTCCGTGTTCAAAGGTAGCCTAATCCTCAGCTCTTGGTTGCTTTTCGGAGCTGTATCTGACCCAGTGCAAGGCAACACTCACTTGCTAGAGGCTCAAGCCCGATCCTTTCTCCAGCAGCAATTAGAAACCCAAATAGACTCCGGCAGCCAGCTCAAAATCTTTCTGCGCGCAGCCGATTCAAGATTACAGCTAGAACCCTGCGGCAACCCCGTCACACTCAGCTCCGGCAGACCTATCAAGGCGGGTAGCTTCACCCTTAAAGCCCGCTGCGACTACCCGCGTCGCTGGACACGCTACCTACACGGAGAGGTTAAAATATTGCGCGAGGTCTTGGTCAGCGCCCGGTCGCTTAGCAGAGGGCACCGCATACAACCGCAAGATATACATACTGTAGCGGTAAACCAGGACCGCTTAGGAGATGGGTTCTATACCTCAGCGCAACAGATTTTAGGTTTCGAACTCAACCGATCACTGACAGACAACACCCCTCTGAGCCCCAAACTACTTACTGCGCCGATGCTGGTTCAGAAAGGCGATAGCGTCACTATACAGGCAGGCAGCAACGGTATAACGGTTGAGATGGCAGGCACAGCCTTAGAGGCAGGCAGCCTTAATCAGCTAATCGAGGTAAAAAACAACAAGTCCGAGCGAGTCGTCAAGGCCAGTGTCACTGGATACGGCCAGGTCAAGGTAATCCACTAACGCGACCCGTGCCTGTCAAATCGACTCTGTACAGAGGATTTCAACAGCTGACTAAGCTATAATTCACCCGTCTCAGCCTGGGCAGGAATAAGCAGCTAATACTTATTTTTTGCTAAAGTTTATTACTTCGCTGTCGATACATTGATCTAGAAGATGAATTTACAATTTGTGAGGTATACGGGATGGCCATCGATCTTCCAGGCCTGTCATCAATCAATGCGGGCACACGCAGCAAAGTAGGCGGCAATACGGCAAGCCCCAAAGATGCCGTAGCTGACAATCCATCAGCGAAAAATACTCAAACACAGCCTGAAACTGTAAAGTTTAGCTCAGAAGCACAAATGCTGAGCAAGCTTGAAGATCAGTTAGGGCAACTGCCTGATACCAACCAGGAGCGTCTCGCAAGTATCAAGCAAGCGATTCAAAATGGCAGCTTTTCTGTCAACCCTGAACGCATTGCTGAGAAACTCACCTCCCTAGAAGGTCGACTATTCAGCTAAATATGGACGCCAAACTAATTCAGGTTAAACTCTTTTGTGAGTTAATAGACAAGGGTAGCCAAACGTTGGCTACCCTTTGTCGTTTAAGCGATGAAGAAAAAAATGCCGTGGCCCAACTCGATGCCTCTGCACTCCAGAACTGCGTAGCCCAGAAGCAAGAGCAGCTCGAGCTGCTGGCTGAAAACACCCTGCAACGAAACCAAACCCTGGTTGAATTAGGCTTCAGTGCTGACGAAGCTGGATTCAGTCAGCTACTGGAAAGCCTTACCCCCGCAATAGCTCAACAAGTCTCCCGTCGATGGCGCACGCTGACAATGGAACTCAAGAAAGCCAGCGAGCTAAACCAACGTAACGAGCAAATTGTTAATCGCAGCCAGCGGAATCTGTCCCGCCTATTAAGCATACTTCAGGGGCAAACAGCCAAGACTTCGATCTACAATGAAGCAGGCCACAAAGGCAATTACAGCGCTCAAAACACTCTTGGGAAAGCATAACAAGCATAGGCTTCTATCGACTTATCATCCCCGAGCCGATAGAATCTCGCATCGCAGCCTCCCCGTAGTTCAACAGGATAGAATAGGGCCCTCCTAAGGCTTAGATCGAGGTTCGAGTCCTCGCGGGGAGGCCATATCGCGTTTTCAAAACCCAGGCCTCATCAGCGCTAAAGGATCAACGGGTACTTCTTTTGTCAAACCAGCCAACAGCTCAGACGTGAAGTACTTAAAGACGCTGAACGCCATCCACGCAAAACTTGGCCGCCTTGGTGATCTGCCGGTATTCAGTGCAACGGTTAACCGTATTCAACAGATAAGCAGCTCTAAAGAGAGCGATGCTATGGCGCTAGCGATGGCAGTTATGAAAGACGCCAACTTATCTGCCCGGTTATTGCGGCTATCGAACTCAACCCATTACAACCGCAGTGGCACACATATTAATGTGGTTTCTCGTGCCGTCATCATGCTCGGCTTCGATGAAATAAAAAACATCTCTGTCACGCTTAAACTGATCGAGAGTTTTCATAAATCCAACCCCTCCACCGATATAAGCGCGCTCTTGATGCGCTCTTTTCTGACCGCTGCAATCAGCCGTGAATTGGCCATCCATTCGGGCATTGATGATATCGAAGAGACCTACACCTGTGGCTTACTCCATGGACTAGGAGAAATCATATTTGCCTGCACCCTGAGCACAGAATACAACCGGCTGCTTGAGATAAAACGGTCATCTGACAGGTCCTGGAAACGAATCCAGCTGGACGAAATTGGTGGCCATTTCAGCGATATCGGTCAAGAGTTAGCTCAAAGCTGGGGATTTCCTCCAGCAGTCGTCCAATCCATGGATGCGATGACTGCTGAAACTCCAAAGAGCAATGTACGACGTAACTTTGATATAACATCGACGACAGACCAGCTATTACAGCTTATTTATGCACAAACGCAACCAGGGCAGAGCTCATTTGCAAAGCTATTAGAAAAGCTATCGAAAATCACAGGCTCATCGCTCGAAAAAAACAGCCAAGCGCTAAGCCGAGGGTTCAAACTGGTCTGCGACATGGCCAGCGAATACAACCTTCCTTCAAAGAGTCTGAACCCTCCACTACGTGACAGCGGCGACGATGAGCTTGACGAGTTCAATCGAAAAACATCATATTATATCTACAGTCACAGCAGCCATGACGAGCAGACACCCACCCAGCCGATTCAATCACCACCCTTACAAGAACGCCCCTCTGAGCGTGTTCAGGTTCAGTTAGACTTTTTACAGGAACTTAACGAACTAGTAACCCGTCATACACCGATTCCTATCCTGTTAAAAAAAGTTGTTGAAGGGATCGTAGCTGGAACGAACTGCGATCGTGCAGCCTTCATAATGGTCAGCAAGGATCGACGCCAATTGACGCTTCGGCTCAGCGATGGAAGCCCGCTCAGCGAGCTTAGACAGTACTTTGATCTTAAACTCGGCGAAGATGATGACTTTTTCTTTAAGGTCCTGGCCAAGCAGATGACGTTATTGGTCACCGACACCCTAGAAAAAGGCTGGGCAGAGCGCTTGCCTGAAGCGTTCTTAGCTCAAGCGAATCCACATGGGTTTATCGTTGCGCCACTCGTGCTAGGAACCCGCTCGATCGGCTTTTTATATGCTGACAAAACTCTCGAAAGCGGCCCTATCGACAAAGAGACCTTTCGTAGCTTCAACCAGTTTTACATGCAAGCAAAAATGGCGTTAGCCTATTCTAATCAACGATCTACCTCGAGCGCTCCCTAGCAGCTGCCACCTCTAACGAGCCCACTAATTCTGTATAAGCCAGCAGAGGTTTAAGCAGTCGCAAACCAACAGCATGGCCAAGATTCATATCCAAAACATGCGAATAAACCGCCATTCCTCTAAGCTTGAAATAACAAGTACCTTGGCCGCAGGATGTCACTATATCGATCTGCACCGGCTCTCCTAGCACGAGGGGCTTAGAAACGATGACATTCACGCCTTCTGCTGATACGTTATCGGTACTACCGGCTAGCCGCTCACCATTCAGGCGGGTTAATGTAGCTTTCCAAATTACGTGAATTCGCCCTATGTCTCTACGCTCAGCGCTCACAATCTGGCCCCCTTCATTATTACTAGTGATCAAACTATAACCAATTCTGGCTTTAATTACTTTGATCCAGATCTATCCGCTGTATCGCTCTAAACCCGCACACCCTGACTGACATGCTATTTCATCAATGGCGACAGCGAACCCTCTGGCAACTGATCCAGCGCCTGCCCGGCAAAGCTACGCAACTGTTCCAACCTGCTCGTTTCATCCGCAGTCAACGTTAAACGCTGCGTCAAACGCACATAGCGCTGGTACATTTTCATCCGCTCCTCGCTACGGCTTGGAGTATCGCGGGCAGCTTCCAAAAACAACTGCGCCAAGTTTAATAAGGCACGAGCATTTTTCGGATCATACTCAAACGCAAGGGCAAAATAGCGAATCGCCTGACCCTGCTTATCTGCCAAATAATTACGAACACCAATCCGATTGACCTTCGCACTCATAACAGGGTCTAGCTTGCTAGGCGTTGCCTCTGCGGTCGAGGAAAGTACAGGCTTAGGTGGCATAGGCACTGTCTCATCCAGCATCTCAGATCGCATCTGATCCAGGTCAACCTCGACACCACGCAACTCCGCATGCTGCAGTGCACGCTCATAGCAACGCTGAGCCTCATCGGCATCGCCGAGCGTTTCCTGCACTTTAGCGCGCATCAATTGGACTTGAATCCGAACATCGTGATCGCGCTGGAAGCGCTGACCTGCTTTATCCAGCAGCGCTTCGATCTGACCCAAGGCTTCCGACCGCTGAACACTGCCCTGTTCAATTTGAAGTCGCTGTACGTTAGCCAATTTAAAATAGGGGGCAGCGCTATCAAGGTAGCTGCTATCGCCCAGATGGATACAGCGTCGATAGGCTTTCTCAGCCAGCGCTAGATCCTTTGTACGTACCGAGAGCCGCCCCAGCTCCAGCTGACGATGAATACTCAGCGGAGATTGGGATACCGCTGTTTGTAATACCTTCTTAGATGACTCCAAGTCCCCTAAGGCCTCATACACTCGCCCCTGTAAATCGTATGCAGGGATAAGTAGCGGGTGCTGGATGAGCAGGCCTTGTAATAACTGCTGCGCAGGCTCAAATTCAGCCAGGTGATAATGACACTCTGCCAAATGGTAACCAGGGAGCAGCGCCTTTCCAGCCCAGTAGAGCGTCTCAAACACAGCCTTAGCTTCGGCATATTTGTGCTGATCCAGCAACAGTCGCCCTTTGATCATCTGCGCCTTGCTGTAGCAAGCATCCGAGGGTTTGAGTAACGAATCACAAAGCGCTACGGCACGATTAATCGCTTTCCGCTCGATCGCTCGCTGGATCGGCTCAAGCGCTGCACGGCGTACGCAGAGCTGATGGAGACGCTTACTCAATGCATCGAGAGTAAAGGGCTTGGTGAGTAATTCATCGGGCTGGATCTCGATGGCAAAAAGTACCGACTGCTGGGAAGCGTCACTGGTCATCAACACCCAGGCACAGGTCGGCTTTATCAAGCCCTTGTAGCGGGCCTCCTCCAATAACTGCAACCCTGAATAGGAATCATGGATGTTGTGGCCGATCAAAATGATGTCAAAGTCGCCAGTCGTTACGACTTCAAGCACCTGCGAAGAGATAGATATCGTTGTTATTGAAGCAAAGCCCATACTTTGAAGCATGCTTTTAACCGTAGCGCGTAAATTACCACTACTATCGATCAGTAATACAGACTTGCTACTGTAATCCACACTGCCTACCAAGCGTTAGCCTCCTTCACTGCATGTCCCTTTTTCCCAGCCATCTGCATTTCAAACCACCTATACTGTCCCGTCGGTAGCGCTTAGCAACGACAAGTGTGCGTAGCATTGTACCTCTGATAAGGCACCATGCCAGCACTAGCTTGGCATTCTCAACACCCTGATTCGCGGCTGCAAAACTATCTGACCTACGACAAAAAGTTACAAGACAGGCAGCAACACAGGTGCTAACTTTGCCCTTGAATCCACAATGGAAGATAAGATTCCGCGCCTTGAGGCTCGATAGTCGGTCTTTAAACAACCACTAATCGAGCCCGAGAGGCCGCAGAATAAGATGATTGCTAGGCACTGCTTTCACCCTAGGCATGCCCTGCTTACGAGATGGAATTACGCAATGGTAACAACCTATATCAGCCACCTGGACTGCGGCCTCCACAATATGGGACCAGAGCATCCAGAAAGCCCTATTCGCTTGCTCGCGATTGCCCGACAGCTCGAACGCACCGGCCTCAAAGATCAACTTCAACAGATGCAAGCGGTACATGTTCTTGATGAACAAATTCAACTAGCTCATGCACCGCTCCACGCTAAGCGGCTGCAAATGAAGCTGCCCGAGAAAGGCGTAGTGTACACCGACGAGGACACCGCCCTGTGCCCAGACTCCTTGCACGCAGCCAGCCTCGCCGCAGGCTCTACGATCATGGGTGTCAATCGTGTTTTAAGCGGCAAGACCGACAATGTGTTCTGCGCGGTACGCCCACCAGGACACCATGCTGAGCACAATATTGCCATGGGCTTTTGCTTCTACAATAATGTTGCAATCGGGGCCATGCACGCGCTACAGCAGCCAGGAATAGAACGCGTAGCCATTCTTGATTTCGATGTTCATCACTGCAACGGCACGGTCGATATTTTCAAAGACAAGCCCGAAGTTCTCGTCTGCTCGACCTTCCAACACCCTTTCTATCCTGAACGCTACAGTGAGATTCAGCGACCCAACATCATCAACTGCCCACTGGACGCCCACAGCGAGAGTAGCTGCTTTCGACAGACCGTGGAGACCCACTGGCTGCCGGCACTTCAAGCCCACAAGCCGGATCTAATCTTGATATCCGCCGGGTTTGATGCGCACTGGGAAGATCCGATGGCAGATCTGAAGTTAAATGAAGAGGATTTCCGTTGGGTTACCCAGCTCATTATGGACACAGCGCGCATCTACTCTAAAAACAGGATCGTCTCTGTTCTCGAAGGCGGCTATAACCCCAGTTCGCTGGCGTATAGCGTTCAAGCCCACCTCGAAGCATTACTGGGCTACTAACTCGCTTAACGAACGCGGCACTCTCACTCAGGGCGATACACCTTCACATTGGTGTGGCCCTGCTCTTTGAGGTAGAGCGCATGTAGCTGACTCATTACGCCTCGATCGCAATAGAGTAGATACTGGCGCTCGCCGTCCAATTTTAGAAACTCCGTCGCCAGACTGTAAAAGGGAATTTTCATCACCTCGATGTCTCTAATCACCAGCGGATCACGCTCCTCCTCGACCGGATGACGGACATCGATAATGACCTCTAAAGACAGAACTTGTGATTGATTTTCAACCTCTATCTGACCCTGAACATCGGCTTCAATCTGATCAATTCGAATGGTTTTAGCACTGGCAACTGCCTGCTCTAAGACCGCAAAATCAAACCCAAGCTCCTCTTTTTCGATCCGATCACGCTTAGCGTGTGTCGTCGGGCGATCAGAGATAACACCGCAATACTCTGGCATCGATTTGGCAAAATCATACGTGCCGATGCGCTTAGAAGTATCAATAATATCCTGCTTATCGGTCACTATCAGCGGACGTAATACCAGCGTATCGACCACCGAATCAATCACGGCTAAATTCGGCAGCGTTTGGCTAGACACCTGCGCCACACTTTCACCGGTGACCAAGGCCTCAATCCCTAAGCGTTCGGCAACCTGCGCACCGGCACGCATCATCATCCGCTTCAAAACGACGCCCATCTGCGAGTGATGCACCTTGGTAAGAATCTCTGCCACGACGGCTTCGAAGGGGACTGTGACAAATTTAACCCGATGCGAAGACGCAAATTTCTGCCACAAAAAATGAGATACTTGTTTAACCCCGGTCTCATGGGCCGCACCGCCAAGGTTAAAAAAGCAGTAATGGGTTCGACAGCCTCGCTTGATGGTCATGTAACTGGATACGGTAGAATCGAACCCGCCTGAAATCAACGACAACACCGCATCCTGGCTACCCAGTGGAAATCCTCCCAAACCAGGGTAGCGCTGCTCCACAACAAATAGGGACTGATCACGCACCTCAAGGCTGACCGTCACCTCAGGGTTATGCAGATCGACACCTACGGCATCCGTGTGTTCTAGCAGCCCACCACCCACGTAACGTTCAAGATCCAGCGACTTGAAATCATGCTTACCTGCCCGCTTAACCCGGACGACAAATCGCTTTCCCGCCAACTCTGGCGCATAAACGGATCGGGTTAGCTGCAACACCTGTTCAAAATCACCTAAGGGGTACTGCTTGACGCGAAGGATGTACGCAATACCCGGCGTGACCTGCATCGCATCGGTCAATAACGTTAACTGGTCAAGATCTTCAACCCTTGTTTCTACGGTGACCTTATCCCACTGCGCACAGACATGGGCTTTGGGGTCAATTCGACGCAGGATGATCTGAAGATTCGACTGCAGCCGTTGAATAAACCGCCGCCGAACCGGCTTGCTCTTAATCGTGATTTCCGGGAAAAGCTTGACGATAAACTTCATGAAGAGCACTGCCTAACAAGTTAAAGCTAGAAATTATACCCAAACCCCGGCACTGGACCAATACGCGGCCCATTTCTACACCCAGCCGACAGAAGGTTTAGCACGCAATGGTTTAGCGAATAAATAAAAAAGGGCCTAGCTTTCGCTAGGCCCTTTTCTGTGTTGGTACACCCGAGAGGATTCGAACCTCTGACCGCTCGGTTCGTAGCCGAGTACTCTATCCAGCTGAGCTACGGGTGCATTAACGCGTAGGATTGTTCATTTAGCTAAACAATCTGCTTCTTGCGAAGCACGGATCTATTAAAACAGACCCGTTATTAAAAATGGTACACCCGAGAGGATTCGAACCTCTGACCGCTCGGTTCGTAGCCGAGTACTCTATCCAGCTGAGCTACGGGTGCATAAACGTTGTTTTAAATGGCGGAGAGCGAGGGATTCGAACCCTCGATAAGATTTCTCCTATACACCCTTAGCAGGGGTGCGCCTTCAGCCACTCGGCCAGCTCTCCAACAACGGAGTCGAATCTTACCAGAATGACGGAGGAAAAAAAGTCTAAATAACAACTTATTCCGGGTTATTCTCGTTTTCTTTCTGGATGCGCTGATAGATCTCTTCACGGTGCACAGAAACATCTTTAGGCGCGTTAATACCGATCCGAACCTGATTACCTTTAACACCCAATACGGTTACAGTGACGTCGTCACCAACCATCAGGGTCTCGCCCACTCGACGGGTCAAAATTAACATACGCTCTCCTTGTTCACTGTGTCCATCTGCTATGCCGATGATTTGTCTTATCGCTCAAAATCAAACCAAGTATAGACCCCATAGAGGAAACAGCGACTACAACTCAAAAACTCAATTAGGACAGAAACGCGCCCTTCCCAGGCACGCCACAAACATTAGGACTCCTGTACGACCTCAGCCTCATCCAGTTCGAAAACCGAATGCAGACAACGCACAGCAAGCTCTAAATACTTTTCAGCAATCACGACCGATATCTTGATTTCAGAGGTTGAAATCAATTGTATATTGATCGCTTCATCAGCCAGTGCGGTAAACATCTTTGCCGCGACGCCCGCATGCGAACGCATCCCCACACCAACGATAGAAACCTTAGCAATTTTGCTATCGCCGATAACTTCTCGCGCCTGCAGATCCTTGGCGACCTGCTCAAGCACCTTACAGGTTTTAGCGTAGTCATTGCGATGTACGGTGAAGGTAAAATCGGTCGTATTGTCTTCCGCGACATTCTGCAGAATCATATCGACTTCGATATTTGCCTCGCTGACTGGGCTTAAAATTTTAGACGCTACACCAGGGATATCAGGAACACCCATAACGGTTAGCTTTGCTTCATCACGATTAAACGCGATGCCAGAAATTACCGGTCTTTCCACGGTGATATCATCCTCTGTCGTGATCAGGGTTCCAGGCCCATCTTGAAAACTGTGCAGCACCCGCAGCGGGACATTGTACTTTCCCGCAAACTCTACTGCACGGATCTGTAGTACCTTTGAGCCGAGACTCGCCATCTCCAGCATCTCTTCAAAGGTGATTTTATCCAAGCGGCGCGCGCCTTCAACCACCCGCGGATCGGTCGTATAAACACCGTCAACATCGGTGTAGATCTGGCATTCATCTGCTTTTAAAGCGGCGGCCAAGGCTACCGCCGTGGTATCTGATCCGCCCCGTCCCAAGGTAGTAATATTGCCAGCGGCATCGACACCTTGGAAACCGGCAACAACGACAACCAAACCCTGTTTCAAATCTCGACGAATATTCTTATCGTCGATATCCTGAATCCTAGCTTTGGTATGCGCATCGTCGGTGAGTATACGTACTTGGCTGCCGGTATAAGAACGCGCTAGGCAGCCGCATTCATTCATCGCCATACAGAGCAGAGCGATGGTGACCTGCTCACCGGTCGAGACCAAAACATCCATCTCGCGCGCCGTCGGCTGATCTTGAATCGCACTCGCCAACCCAATCAGTCGGTTAGTTTCGCCGCTCATCGCCGAGACAACTACGATAACGTCATCGCCGTTGTCACGGAACTTTTTGACCTTAGCCGCCACCGCCTGAATACGCTCAACCGTGCCTACCGAGGTACCGCCATATTTCTGAACAATCAGTGCCATTTGCGTATTAAATCCTTGCTACGAATCGGGTTTAAACCCGCTGTTCTACCCAATGAGTGACCGAATCCAGTGCCGCCGCAAGAGCCTGGGGCTCTGTACCACCGCCTTGAGCCATATCGGGCCGCCCACCACCTTTACCACCCACTTGCGCCGCTACATGCTTAATCAAGTCACCCGCTTTCAGCTTTCCGGTCAAATCTTTACTGACACCGGCAAGCAGACTCACCTTGTCACCATCAACCGTAGACAGAAGCACCACAGCCGAGCCGAGCTTATTCTTAAGCTGGTCCAGGGTATCGCGCAATGATTTTGGATCAACCCCCTCCAGCCGAGCCGCCAGCAACTTAACGCCTTTGATATCAACAGCCTGACTCACTAGATCATCGCCTGCCATACTCGCCAGCTTAGTTTTCAGCTGCTCCAGCTCTTTTTCTAGCTGCCGATTACGCTCCAGCAGCGAGTCAACTTTATCGATCACCGCATCGCGACTGCCTTTGACCAGCCCCGCAACCCGATTCAGGGTAGCCTCGGTATCTGCTAGCCAGGTTAAAGCACCCGGCCCTGTAACCGCCTCGATCCGACGGACACCTGCAGCAATCCCTCCCTCTGAGACAATCTTAAACAGCCCTATATCGCCCGTCCGCTTAACATGAACGCCGCCACAGAGTTCTAACGAAACCCATTGCTGCTCCTGCCCCATACTGACGACACGCACATCATCATCGTACTTCTCACCGAAGAGTGCCATCGCGCCTTTGGTTTTGGCTTGCTCAATCGCCATAACCTCGGTAATCACCGGTAAATTTGCCCGAACCTGATCGTTGACCCGACGCTCCAGCTGCTCTAAATCTTCCCTACTCAACGCAGAGGTATGAGAAAAATCGAAACGCAATCGGTCCGCATCAACCAGCGACCCTTTCTGGGTCACATGATGCCCTAGAATATCCCGTAGAGCGGCGTGTAAAAGGTGCGTGGCCGAGTGATTCAACGCCGTTGCACTGCGTGAACGCTGATCGACCGCCAGTTTCAACTCAGCCCCTAGATTCAGCTCTCCTTCGATGACCTTGCCATGATGCAGAAACGCCTTACCCTGCTTGGTGGTATCCTGAACCAGAAAGCGCACCCCAGAGCCATTGATCACACCCCGGTCGCCAACCTGTCCTCCAGACTCGGCATAGAAAGGCGTCTGCTTAACCACCAGCACTCCTTCCATACCTGCGATCAACGTATCGGTCTTAATCCCATCTCTCAGCAACACCTCAGCTTTCGCGCTGCCTTCAAGCGAATCGTAGCCCTCAAAACGGGTCTCGATATCAAGGCCGACAGTATCGCTATAATCAACCCGGAACTGCCCTGCCGCCCGCGCCCGCTGACGCTGGGCGTCCATTGCAACCTCAAAACCTTCTAGATCCAGCCTCAGCTCCCGCTCACGAGCTATATCCGCGGTAAGATCCACCGGAAAGCCATAGGTGTCATAAAGTTTAAACACGGTATCGCCGGGGATCAGATCGCCCTCTAAGTCAGCAATAGCCTGCTCCAGAATCTTCATCCCCTGTTCCAGAGTCCTGGCAAATTGCTGCTCCTCTTTAAGCAGCACCTGCTCGACCTGTGCAGATTTTTCTAGCAGCTCCGGATAGGCTGCACCCATCTCCCGTGCCAGAGGCGCAACCAACTTATAAAAGAAGGGGCCTTTTGCGCCTAGCTTATTACCATGACGAATGGCCCGACGCATAATCCGGCGTAACACATAACCCCGCCCCTCATTTGAGGGCTGAACATCATCAACGATCAGGAATGC
>TARA_R110002167_G_scaffold366442_1_pt1 | contig 19881 bp, 13 predicted proteins | sample TARA_R110002167 | Tara Oceans TARA_R110002167 (sample SAMEA4398238) | marine metagenome | biome: Polar Biome; feature: [MES] marine water layer (ENVO:01000295) within the mesopelagic zone...; material: water (ENVO:00002006), including particulate matter (ENVO:01000060) such... | reverse complement strand
CCTACGTTTACGTGGGGTTTGGAACGTTCAAACGTTGCCTTAGCCATAGAACACCTCGTTCAATATCTTTAACTGATTAAGCTTTTCTCATTACTGCTTCAGCAACACTTGCAGGCGCTTCCGCATATTTCTCAAATTCCATGGAATAGGTAGCACGCCCCTGGGTTGCAGAACGCAGGTCAGTTGCATAACCAAACATTTCTGCCAGTGGCACAGACGCATTCACCACCTTGCCAGATGGCGAGTCGTCCATTCCTGAAATCAGACCTCGGCGACGGTTCAGGTCGCCCACCACATCACCCATATAATCTTCAGGGGTAACAACTTCAACTTTCATCGTCGGCTCAAGCAAAACTGCACTGCCTTTTTCTGAAAGTTGTTTGGTTGCTTGTGAGGCGGCAATTTTAAACGCCATCTCGTTAGAGTCAACGTCATGAAAAGAACCATCGTAAAGAGTCGCCTTAAGACCGAGTAACGGATAACCCGCCAACACCCCGTTCTTCATTTGCTCCTCGATACCTTTCTGTACCGCCGGGATGTATTCACGCGGAATGGCACCCCCAACAACATCATTCACAAATTCAAGCTGATCAGCATCAGCCTCGGCCGCAGGCTCAAAGCGGATGACGACATGACCATACTGTCCGCGTCCGCCGGACTGCTTGACGTACTTGTGATTGATTTCGACGGTAGCGGTAATTTTTTCGCGATAAGCAACCTGTGGCTTACCGACATTACATTCAACGTTAAATTCGCGGCGCATACGATCGACGATAATATCCAGGTGTAATTCACCCATACCGGAAATAATGGTCTGCCCGGTTTCTTCATCCGTTTCGACACGGAATGACGGATCTTCCTGGGCCAGCTTGCCCAGCGCCACACCCATCTTTTCCTGATCCGCCTTGGATCTCGGCTCAACCGCTACAGAAATAACGGGATCCGGGAACTCCATGCGCTCCAGCGTGATGATGTTATTCATATCACACAGGGTTTCCCCCGTCGTAACATCTTTCAGACCAACCAGCGCAACAATATCGCCTGCCCGGACTTCTTTGACCTCTTCCCGACTATTGGCATGCATCTGCACCATGCGACCAACACGCTCGCGACGTGATTTGACCGGGTTGTACACACCATCACCGGAATTCAATACACCGGAATAGACCCTGACAAACGTCAGCGTGCCGACAAAGGGGTCGGTAGCAATCTTGAATGCCAGCGCAGAAAATGGCTCGTCATCGGCTGAACGCCGAACTCCGGCAGAGCCTTCGGCATCATCCAACACACCTTCAATCGCTTTCACTTCCGTCGGTGACGGCAAAAAATCGATCACGGCGTCCAGAACGGCCTGCACACCTTTGTTTTTAAAGGCAGATCCGCAGGTCACCAGCACAGCCTTGTTCGCCAGCGTCGCAGCTCGCAAACCAGACTTGAGGTCGGCTTCAGATAATTCACCTTCTTCCAGGTACTTATCCATCAATTCATCGGAAGCATCCGCTGCAGCTTCGAGCATCCGCTCGCGCCATTCAGCTGCTTTCTCTTCCAGTTCCGACGGAATCTCCTCATAGGTGAAAGTCATGCCCTGATCTGATTCGTTCCACATAATGGCTTTCATCTTGATCAGATCAACAACACCTTTGAAGTTTTCTTCACTGCCTATATTTATCTGAATAGGCACAGCATTGGCCCCGAGCCGGCTTTTCAGCTGCTCGACTACCATAAAAAAATCTGCCCCGGCACGATCCATCTTATTGACGAACACCATGCGAGGAACTTCGTATTTATTGGCTTGACGCCATACGGTTTCTGTTTGTGGCTGCACACCGGACGAGCCACAAAGGACGACAACAGCGCCGTCGAGTACACGCAAGGAACGCTCTACCTCAATGGTAAAGTCCACGTGCCCCGGGGTATCAATAATGTTGATACGGTGCTGCTCATATTGCTGCGCCATACCTGACCAGAAACAGGTCGTAGCAGCCGAGGTAATGGTAATCCCTCGCTCCTGCTCCTGTTCCATCCAGTCCATCGTTGCTGCACCGTCGTGCACCTCACCAATTTTGTGAGACACGCCGGTATAGAAAAGTACACGCTCAGTTGTTGTCGTTTTACCAGCATCCACGTGTGCGCAGATGCCAATGTTACGATAACGGTCAATAGGGGTTGTGCGTGCCACTGCGTCGTCCTCGGATCAATTAAAAGCGATAGTGAGAGAAAGCCTTGTTGGCTTCTGCCATGCGATGCACGTCTTCACGCTTTTTAACCGCTGAACCTTTACCTTCAGCAGCGTCCATCATTTCGTTTGCCAGACGCTGAGCCATGGATTTTTCACCACGGGAACGTGCAGCGTCTACCAGCCAGCGCATGGCCAGGGCATTACGACGGGCAGGACGAACTTCAACAGGAACCTGGTAAGTCGCACCACCCACACGGCGGCTTTTAACTTCTACCATAGGCTGGATGGCTTCCAGAGCTTTTTCGAACAACTCCAGCGGATCGCCACCTTGCTTTGATGCCATGGAATCCAGAGCGCCGTAAACAATCTTTTCAGCGACGGATTTTTTACCACTAACCATGACATGGTTCATAAATTTAGCCAGTGTAACATTCCCGAACTTGGGATCTGGCAGGATTTCGCGCTTCGCAGCAACGCGTCTTCTTGGCATGATAAGCCCTCTTAGGTCTTCAGGTCAGTCTGTGCATCAAAGTTGAGCACAGCCTTACTCTTATCTAAAACGAGTAAGCATCAAGGATTATTCCAGCTGGAATCAACCCTTAGGACGCTTGGCACCGTACTTAGAACGTGCTTGTTTACGATTCGCAACACCGGAGGTGTCCAGAGAACCACGTACAGTGTGATAACGCACACCTGGCAAATCCTTTACACGACCGCCACGAATCAGAACAACACTGTGTTCTTGCAAGTTGTGACCTTCACCACCAATGTAGGAAGTCACTTCAAAACCATTCGTCAAACGCACACGGCATACTTTACGCAGTGCCGAGTTTGGTTTTTTCGGCGTGGTAGTGTACACACGGGTACATACGCCACGACGCTGAGGACATGCCTGCAATGCAGGAACATCACTCTTAACCACTTTGCGTTTACGAGGCTTACGAACCAACTGGTTGATTGTAGCCATTTAGCAAACTCCAAACGTTATAGAAAACATACCCCTTCAATTGAGGCACAATTAAAGGGGCCGAGAGGATAATCCCCAAGCCTTTAAAGGTCAAGTATTAGACAGTTTAATATCCTGCCAAAGCTCGACACCAACGATTAATTTACTACTCCCACGCCTCATAAAACCCGACAGACGTGACCTTCACAATACACAGAAAATAAGCGCTATCTCACGTTCGACACCAAGAAAACTGCGCCATCCTCCAGCGTATTTAAGGGGCGTGTGCGGCTACTGCAAAACAAAAAAGAGGCCACTGATGGCCTCTTTTTTGTTTGTTAAGCGGCGCGGTTTCCGATCAATCGATATTCGGTAGCCGCACTACTACAACAAGCTTACTTGTCACTGAACGCTTCGCTCAACTTGGCTTCCATGTCTTCTGCGGACACACTCAGAACTTCAGGCATTGAACGCTGACGTTCGTTATCACGAACGGTGCGCTTACGCTTGCGCTCGGCGTGATACGCCAGACCGGTACCTGCCGGGATCAGACGACCCACCACCACGTTTTCCTTCAGACCGCGCAGACTATCCACCTTGCCGGTAACAGCCCCTTCAGTCAGCACTCGTGTGGTTTCCTGGAAGGAAGCCGCAGAGATAAAGGATTCCGTCGCCAGCGACGCTTTGGTAATACCCAGCAGCACACGCTCACCCTTGGCCGGGATCTTACCGGATGTATCGATGCGTTCGTTTTCTTCGAGGAAGGAAGAAAACTCTACCTGATCACCCGGAATAAACGTCGTATCGTTGGCATCATGGATCAGAACCTTACGCAGCATCTGACGCACAATCACTTCAATGTGCTTGTCGTCGATACCAACGCCTTGCAGGCGATACACTTCCTGCACTTCGTTGGTGATGTACATGGCCAGATCGCCAACGCTTTTGAGGCGCAGGATATCATGCGGATTTAACGGGCCATCAGAAACGATCTCACCCTTTTCGACGTTTTCACCTTCGAATACGTTCAGGTGACGCCATTTGTGAATCAGCTCTTCATACGGCTCACCACCATCTTTCGGTGTAATCACCAGACGCTTCTTGCCTTTGGTTTCCTTACCGAAGCTGACGGTACCGGAGATTTCCGCCAGAATCGCAGGCTCTTTCGGCTTACGTGCTTCAAACAAGTCAGCAACCCGTGGCAGACCACCGGTGATGTCCTTGTTACCCGATGTTTCCTGAGGAATACGGGCAATAATGTCACCAACAGCAACCACGGTACCATTTTCATGGTTAACCAGCGCATTAGGCGGCAGCATGTACTGGGCAGGAACATTCGTGCCAGGCAGGAAAATATCGTTACCTGACGTGGTATCCACCAGTTTCACCATTGGACGGATATCTTTACCCGCTGCCGGACGATCTTTCGGATCAATCACTTCGATATTGGACAAGCCCGTCAATTCGTCGGTCTGACGATTGATGGTAATGCCTTCATCCATACCAACGAATTCAATCCGCCCCGTCACTTCCGTCACGATCGGGTGAGTGTGAGGATCCCAGCTGGCAACTTTCTGCCCGGCTTCGACTTCAGCACCATCTTTTGAGCTGATTACCGCACCATAAGGCAGTTTGTAAAGCTCACGCTCACGACCGTTCACATCGGCAATGGCAATCGAGCCAGAGCGGGATACGGCCACCAGATCACCGTTCTCACGCGCAACCGTCTTGAGGTTATGCAGCCGCAAGGTACCCTTGTTCTTGACCTGGACACTGTCCGCCGCAGAGGAACGCGATGCCGCACCACCAATGTGGAAGGTACGCATGGTCAACTGGGTACCAGGCTCACCAATCGATTGAGCCGCGATAACACCCACCGCTTCACCGACATTCACCTGATGACCACGACCAAGGTCACGACCGTAACACTTGGAACAGATACCGGAGCGAGACTCACAGGTAATGGCAGAACGCACCAACACTTCGTCGATACCTTCGGCCTCAATGGTTTTAACCCATTTTTCATCAACCAGAGTACCCGCTGGAATAACCAGCTCGCCTGGCTGATTCGGCTTGTAAACATCTTCGGCAATGACACGACCCAGAATACGGTCACCCAATGCCACAACCACGTCGCCACCTTCAATCAGCGGCGTCATGATCAGGCCTTCTTTGGTGCCACAATCCTGCTCGGTGACGACCAGATCCTGCGCCACGTCAACCAGACGACGTGTCAGGTAACCGGAGTTGGCGGTCTTCAATGCCGTATCGGCCAGACCCTTACGAGCACCGTGCGTCGAGGTAAAGTACTGTAGTACGTTCAGACCTTCACGGAAGTTCGCCACAATTGGCGTTTCAATGATAGAACCGTCTGGCTTGGCCATCAGACCACGCATACCCGCCAACTGACGAATCTGTGCCGGGCTACCACGAGCACCGGAGTCGGCCATCATGTAAACCGAGTTGAAAGATTCCTGATCCACTTCGTTACCGTCGCGGTCAATGACCTTTTCTGTACCCAGGTTTTCCATCATCGCCTTGGCCACCAGTTCGTTGGCGCGGGACCAGATGTCGATAACCTTGTTGTATTTTTCGCCGTGAGTTACCAGACCGGAGGCGAACTGGCTTTCGATCTCTTTTACTTCCGCATCGGCGTTGGCAACAATTTCGGCCTTGGCAGCCGGAATTTCGAAATCGTTAACACCAATTGAGGAACCGGAACGGGTGGCGTATTCGAAACCGGTATACATCACCTGGTCGGCAAAGATAACGGTATCTTTCAAACCAACACGACGGTAAGCCGTGTTAATCAGACGGGAAATCGCCTTTTTCTTCATCGGCTGGTTAACCAGCTCAAACGCCAAGCCTTTTGGCACGATACGGAACAGCAAAGCACGACCAATAGTGGTCTCAACCACCTTGGTATTGGTTTCGCTGAAACCATCTTCATCGATCACGGTTTCGGTGATACGCACCTTGACGCGAGCCTGCAGGTGAGCGGCACCACTTTGATAGGCACGGGTCACTTCGTCCAGATCGGCCAACACCATACCTTCGCCCTTGGCGTTGATACGATCACGGGTCATCCAGTACAAGCCCAGTACCACGTCCTGAGACGGTACAATGATTGGCTCACCGTTGGCTGGCGACAATACGTTGTTGGTCGCCATCATCAGAGCGCGGGCTTCGAGCTGGGCTTCAATGGTCAGCGGCACGTGAACGGCCATCTGGTCACCGTCGAAGTCAGCGTTGTACGCGGCACACACCAACGGGTGCAACTGAATCGCCTTGCCTTCAATCAGCTGTGGTTCGAACGCCTGGATGCCCAAACGGTGCAGGGTTGGTGCACGGTTCAGCATCACCGGGTGTTCACGAATCACGTCAGCGAGGATATCCCACACTTCCGGTGTTTCGCGCTCAACCATTTTCTTGGCAGCTTTAATGGTTGTTGCCAAACCACGGTGTTCCAGTTTGGAGAAGATAAACGGCTTGAACAGTTCCAGCGCCATTTTCTTCGGCAGACCACACTGGTGCAGACGCAGCTGCGGACCCACGGTAATCACCGAACGACCTGAATAATCAACCCGTTTGCCCAGCAGATTCTGACGGAAACGCCCCTGCTTACCCTTGATCATATCGGCCAGGGACTTCAGCGGACGCTTGTTGGAGCCGGTAATCGCACGACCACGACGGCCGTTATCCAGCAACGCATCCACCGCTTCCTGCAACATGCGCTTTTCGTTGCGCACAATGATGTCAGGAGCATTCAGCTCCAGCAGGCGCTTGAGACGGTTGTTACGGTTAATAACGCGACGATACAGATCGTTCAGGTCGGAGGTGGCAAAACGGCCACCATCCAGCGGTACCAATGGACGCAGATCCGGTGGCAGTACTGGCAGCACCGACATGATCATCCACTTCGGATCGTTACCGGAGAAGTGGAAGGCCTCAAGAATCTTCAGACGTTTGGACAGCTTCTTGATCTTGGTTTCCGAGTTAGTCGCCGGAATTTCTTCGCGCAGACGCTGAACTTCTTCAGGCAGGTCAATATGACCCAACAGTGCCTGAATTGCTTCAGCACCCATCTTGGCTTCAAATTCATCACCAAATTCTTCGATGGCTTCGTAATACTGCTCATCGTTCAGCAGCTGACCCAGATCCAGCGTGGTCATACCTGGCTCGGTAACAACAAAGGATTCGTAATACAGAATCCGTTCGATATCACGCAGCGTCATATCCAGCATCAGACCGATGCGGGAAGGCAGTGACTTCAGGAACCAGATGTGTGCAACCGGAGAAGCCAGCTCGATGTGGCCCATGCGCTCACGACGCACCTTGGCCTGTGTGACTTCTACGCCACACTTTTCACAGATCACACCACGGTGCTTCAGACGCTTGTACTTACCGCACAGGCACTCGAAATCTTTGATCGGGCCAAAGATACGGGCACAGAACAGGCCATCACGCTCTGGCTTGAAGGTACGGTAGTTGATGGTCTCCGGCTTTTTGACTTCACCGAAGGACCAGGAGCGGATCATGTCTGGCGAGGCAAGGCCAATTCGAATGGCATCGAACTCGTCAGCATTGTTCTGGCTACGCAGAAAATTGACTAAGTCTTTCATATAAAGTGTGCTCCACTTGGCGTGAGCGAGTGCTCCATAACCGCCAGCCTTTTCAGACTGGGGTTACAGAGCGCGCTGCTAGACCGATTATTCGTTTTCCAGTTCGATGTCGATACCCAGGGAACGGATCTCTTTAACCAGTACGTTAAAGGACTCCGGCATACCTGCTTCCATCCGGTGGTCGCCATCCACGATGTTCTTGTACATCTTGGTACGGCCTGCCACGTCATCGGACTTGACGGTAAGCATTTCCTGCAGGGTATAAGCAGCACCGTATGCTTCCAGTGCCCACACTTCCATCTCACCAAAGCGCTGACCACCAAACTGAGCCTTACCACCCAACGGCTGTTGGGTAACCAGACTGTAGGAGCCGGTAGAACGCGCGTGCATCTTGTCATCAACCAGGTGGTTCAGTTTCAGCATGTACATGTAGCCAACCGTCACCTGGCGATCAAATGCTTCGCCGGTACGGCCATCATACAAGGTCACCTGACCAGACTCCGGTATACCAGCCAACTCCAGCATACGCTTGATTTCAGATTCTTTGGCGCCGTCAAATGCAGGGGTCGCCATCGGCACACCACCACGCAAGTTATTGGCCAGTTCAAGAATCTCGGCATCGCTGTAGCTGTCGAGGTCTTCAATACGACCGTCGCCCGCATTGTAAATTTCATCCAGCAATTCACGCAATTTCAACACTTCACGCTGCTCGCGCAGCATCCGGTCGATCTTGTCACCCAGTCCCTTGGCAGCCATACCAAGGTGGATTTCCATGATCTGACCGACGTTCATTCGCGACGGCACACCCAATGGGTTCAGACAGATATCAACGGTCACACCGTTGGCATCGTAGGGCATATCTTCAATCGGCTTGATGGTTGAAATAACACCCTTGTTACCGTGGCGACCCGCCATCTTGTCACCCGGCTGGATCTTACGTTTGATCGCCAGATAGACCTTGACGATTTTCAGTACACCCGGAGCCAGATCGTCGCCAGTTTGTAGCTTGCGTTTCTTGTCTTCGAACTTGTCATCCAGTTGCTGTCGACGCTCAGCCAGAGACTGCTCGGCTTTTTCCAGCGTAGCAGCCAGCTCTTCATCCTGGGGAATGATGCGGAACCAGTCATCCACAGTCAGACCTGACAAGTATTCTTCTGTCAGGACGTCACCTTTGCGCAAACCTGGAGCCACATTAATTGCCTGGCCAGTCAGCGCACGGGTCAGACGTTCGAAGGTTGCGCCCTTAACGATGCGCATCTCTTCGTTCAGATCCTTGCGAATCTCATCCAGCTGCTGACGTTCAATCGATTTGGCACGATCGTCTTTTTCAACACCATCACGAGTAAACACCTGAACGTCAATAACCGTACCCGTGGTACCGGTTTTAACGCGCAGGGAGGTGTCTTTAACATCAGACGCCTTCTCACCGAAGATCGCACGCAGCAGCTTTTCTTCTGGCGTCAGCTGGGTTTCACCTTTCGGTGTTACCTTGCCTACCAGAATATCACCGGCTTTGACTTCAGCACCGATATAAACGATACCGGATTCATCCAGCTTGCCCAGTGCCGCTTCACCGACGTTAGGAATGTCGGAAGTAATTTCTTCCGCACCCAGCTTGGTGTCACGGGCAACGCAGGTCAATTCCTGAATGTGAATCGTCGTCAGACGATCTTCCTGAGCGACACGCTCAGACAGCATGATCGAGTCTTCGAAGTTGTAACCATTCCATGGCATAAAGGCGATACGGAAATTCTGCCCCAACGCCAGCTCACCCAGGTCAACGGAAGGACCATCGGCCATAATATCGCCACGCTGTACCATATCACCCGCTTTTACCAACGGACGCTGGTTGATGCAGGTATTCTGGTTCGAACGGGTGTATTTGGTCAGGTTATAGATATCAACACCGGCCTCACCGGCCACGGTCTCGTCATCATTCACTTTGACCACGACTCGTGATGCGTCAACCGAATCGATCACACCGCCGCGTCTGGCAACCACACAGACACCAGAGTCAGCCGCAACCGCGCGCTCAATACCGGTACCAACCAGCGGCTTTTCAGCGCGCAAGGTAGGAACCGCCTGCCGCTGCATGTTGGAACCCATCAAGGCCCGGTTAGCATCATCGTGCTCCAGGAATGGAATCAGCGATGCAGCGATTGATACTACCTGTTGAGGTGATACGTCTTTCAGCGTCACGTTATCGGGCGACATGATGGTGAATTCGTTCTTGTGACGAACCGAAATCAGATCACCCTGCAAGCGGCCATTTTCATCCACAGGCACAGATGCCTGGGCAATAACATAATCCGCTTCTTCAATTGCCGACACATAGATGATCTCGTCGGTTACCACACCGTCATTGACGATACGATAAGGCGTTTCCAGAAAACCGTATTCGTTGGTACGGGCATAGGAAGCCAGCGAGTTGATCAGACCAATGTTCGGACCTTCAGGTGTTTCAATAGGACAAACACGACCGTAGTGGGTGGCGTGTACGTCACGCACCTCGAAGCCTGCACGTTCACGGGTCAGACCACCTGGCCCCAGGGCGGAAATACGGCGCTTGTGCGTCACTTCTGACAGCGGGTTGTTCTGATCCATAAACTGGGACAGCTGGGAGGAACCGAAAAATTCCTTCACTGCCGCAGCAACCGGCTTGGCGTTGATCAGATCCTGCGGCATCAAGCCTTCAGATTCTGCCATCGACAGACGTTCACGCACCGCACGCTCTACCCGTACCAAGCCGACACGGAACTGGTTTTCAGCCATCTCGCCCACAGAACGAATACGACGGTTACCCAGGTGGTCAATGTCGTCGACAATGCCTTTACCGTTACGAATATCGATCAGGGTTCTCAGCACTTCAACGATGTCGCTGTTATCCAGCACACCGGAACCGAGTATTTCTTCACGACCGATACGACGGTTAAACTTCATGCGACCCACTGCGGACAGGTCGTAACGCTCTTCGCTGAAGAACAAATTGTCGAACAGCGCCTCTGCACTTTCTTTTGTTGGCGGCTCGCCAGGACGCATCATGCGGTAAATCTCGACCAGAGCTTCCAGCTGATTGCTGGTCGGGTCGATACGCAGAGTGTCGGAGATGAACGGACCACAATCAATTTCGTTGGTGTAGATAGTTTCAAACTCGGCGATGCCGGAAGCTTCTATCTGCGCCAATATTTCCGCCGTAATTTCGGCGTTGGCCGTAGCCAATACTTCGCCAGTACGGCTATCAATGACGTCCTTGGCGACCGCTTTACCCAATACGTATTCTGTTGGCACCACCAACTCTTCCACATTGGCCTTTTCCAGCTGGCGAATGTGACGAGCGGTAATACGACGACTGCCTTCAACAATGACATTGCCATCGTTATCCATGATATCGAAGGCTGCGGTTTCACCACGCAGACGGGATGGGATCAGCTTCAGCTTCAATCCACCACCAACAATACGGTAGTTGTCGTTATCGTAGAAAGTTTCGAGAATTTCTTGTGTAGTAAACTTCAGAGCCCGCAACAAAATGGACGCTGGCAGTTTACGACGACGGTCAATACGTACGTAAACCAGATCTTTCGGATCAAACTCAAAATCCAGCCATGAGCCGCGGTAAGGAATCACGCGAGCGTTATACAGCAACTTGCCGGATGAATGGGTTTTACCCTTGTCGTGGTCGAAGAACACACCAGGAGAACGGTGTAACTGAGACACGATGACACGCTCAGTACCGTTGACAATAAAGGTTCCGTTATCAGTCATCAGGGGCATTTCGCCCATGTAGACTTCCTGTTCCTTGATGTCCTTGATTGCTTTGGTCGAAGATTCCTTATCGTAAACGATCAGGCGTACTTTGACCCGTAATGGCGCAGCGTAGGTAACGCCACGCAGCATGCATTCTTTTTCGTCAAAACTCGGCGTACCCAGGCGATAGCTCACGTACTCCAGAGCAGCATTCCCGGAATAGCTGACAATCGGGAAAACAGACTTAAAGGCCGCATGAAGACCAATATCAATCCTGTCTTCAGCGTTGCTCCCTTCTTGCAGGAACTTATGGTATGAGTCGATTTGAATGGCCAGCAAATATGGCACATCCATGACACTCGGTAGTTTACCGAAATCCTTACGGATACGTTTTTTCTCAGTATATGAGTAAGCCATCAGTTATCCCCGGACTGTTTCCTCGATCAGGTCGCCAAACCCGAAACTAGAGGACTTGCCTTGCAATTGAACCCGGCACGAAGCCAGTTTAGACACGCCTTCCATAACGCGAAAAAGGCCGACGGAAAAATCCCGTCAGCCCTGTGTCGTGCTTCAGAAAAAGCACGACAGCAGAAGTGAAGTAATATTAATTACTTAACTTCTACGATAGCGCCAGCTGCTTCCAGCTTGGCTTTTGCTTCTTCTGCATCTTCCTTCGATACACCTTCCTTAATGGAAGAAGGAGCACCATCAACCAGACCTTTGGCTTCTTTCAGACCCAGCCCGGTGATTTCGCGAACTGCCTTGATCACGTTCACTTTCTTGTCACCAATGGCAGACAGAATTACGTCGAATTCAGTCTGAACTTCGGCAGCAGCTTCAGCTGCAGCAGGAGCAGCAGTCGCGGCAGCGGCGGAAACACCGAATTTTTCTTCCATCGCAGAAACCAGTTCTACAACGTCCATTACAGACATGTCAGCGATAGCGTTGATGATATCTTCTTTTGTCAGAGACATGAGACTTTTCCTGAAATAATTGGACGATTACGCCCGTTAAATCTTGGTAATATCTGCCAGGGATCAGGCAGCTTCTTGTTCTTTCTGGTCGCGGATAGCATCAATGGTACGAACCAATTTGCCTGCGGCAGCTTCTTTCATGACGCTCATCAGCTTCGCAATTGCTTCGTTGTAAGTTGGCAGTGTTGCCAGCATATCAACGGAAACTACGTTACCTTCGAATGCACCACCCTTAATCTCGAACTTGTCATTCTTCTTGGCGAAATCCTTGAAGATACGGGCAGCCGCACCTGGATGTTCGCTAGAGAATGCAATCAGACTAGGACCTACCAGCGTCTCGGTGAGACACTCGTATTGGGTACCTTCGATAGCACGACGAGCCAAGGTGTTACGGACAATTTTCATCCAGACACCGGCTTCACGCGCTTCTTTACGCAGAGCGGTCATGGCGCCTACAGTAACGCCGCGAGAATCCGCGACAACGGCAGACAGAGCACCTTGAGCTGCTTCCTGGACCTCGGCGACAATCGCCTTCTTATCTTCGAGTCCTAAGGCCACGATTAACTCCTAACAAGTTAAGTTGGGCTCAGCTGAGCCAGTCTCGGTGTGACAATTCAGAAAACTGAACGGGGCCACACACTATCTACGCAGGAAATATTAAGTAGCAAAACCAGAAGGTCAGGCGACTCCTGCGGTCTTTGACAGCTGCCGCAAAAGCGACAACCCCAAAGATGGTTTGGGGTGTGCAACACACCCCGAATTCTTGGCCTAGATGTCCAGCGCAGAATGATCGACAACCAGACCAGGACCCATAGTGGTACTGATGGTTACCTTCTTCATGTAGACACCTTTGGCGGATGTTGGCTTGACCTTTTTCAGGTCTGCCAGCAGCACAGTCAGGTTTTCTTTCAACGCGTCGGCGTCAAAATCGACCTTGCCAATAGTGGTGTGAATAATACCGTTCTTGTCGTTGCGGTAACGCACCTGACCAGCCTTGGCGTTCTTCACAGCAGTGGCAACATCGGGTGTTACAGTACCAACCTTCGGGTTCGGCATCAGACCACGAGGGCCCAGAACCTGACCCAACTGGCCAACAACACGCATCGCATCCGGGGAAGCAATCACAACATCAAAGGCCAAGTCGCCGCCTTTGATCTTTGCTGCCAGATCTTCCATACCCACTTCATCAGCACCGGCAGCCGTGGCGGCTTCCGCATTGGCACCCTGGGTGAATACAGCAACACGCATGGTCTTGCCAGTACCGTTTGGCAGTACAGTGGAGCTGCGCACGTTCTGATCTGATTTACGGGCATCGATGCCGAGATTCACAGCAACATCTAGAGATTCACGGAACTTGGCAGCAGGCAGTGAAGACAGTACAGACACGGCATCTTCAAAAGAGTAAACCTTGCCAGCTTCTACTTTTTCCGCAATCAGCTTTTGACGTTTGGTCAGCTTGGCCATTACTCAACTCCCTCTACATTCAAACCCATCGCACGGGCAGAACCAGCAATTGTACGAACTGCCGCATCCATATCAGCTGCCGTCAGGTCAGCCATTTTGGTGGTAGCAATTTCTTCCAGCTGAGCGCGATTGACCGTACCCACTTTTTGGGTATTCGGACGCGGCGAACCACTGGTAATACCAGCCGCTTTTTTCAGCAAGAAGGACGCAGGAGGCGTCTTCAGTTCAAAGGTAAAGGAACGATCACTGTAGGCAGTGATAATGACCGGTACCGGCGCACCAGGTTCCATACTGGAAGTCTGGGCATTAAATGCCTTACAGAATTCCATAATGTTCAAACCTTTCTGACCCAGCGCCGGACCAACCGGCGGACTTGGGTTTGCTTTACCAGCTGCAACCTGCAACTTGATATAGCCCTCTACTTTCTTAGCCATGTTTTACTCCAAATGGGTAGTATCGCCCTTGCGGGCTCCCCTGTGCTTCAGCAACGCTGAAGATCACCTGAAATCAGACCGACTTTTCGATCTGCGTAAATTCGAGCTCGACCGGGGTTGAACGACCAAAAATAGTCACAGCAACCTGAACGCGAGACTTGTCGTAATCAACACTCTCGACCACACCATTAAAGTCTGCAAAGGGACCTTCGGTAACACGGACCACTTCACCCGGCTCGTAGATGGTCTTGTGTGTTGGACGATCAACACCCTCTTCAACACGACGCAAAATGGCGTCTGCCTCTTTCGGGGAGATCGGCGCAGGCTTATCTGCCGTACCACCAATAAAGCCCATCACCCGGTCAGTCTGTTTTACCAGATGCCAGGTATCATCATTCATTTCCATCTGCACGAGGACATAACCAGGGTAGAAGCGACGCTGACTCTTGCGCTTCTTGCCATCGCGGACTTCAACCACTTCTTCAGTAGGAACCAACACGTCCCCAAACTGATCCTGCATTCCCAGGCGCTCGATACGTTCCAACAAAGCACCCTGCACACGCTTCTCATAACCGGAGTAGGCGTGAACCACATACCAACGCATTGCCATACTCTACCTCAACCAATCAGCGCGGAAATTGCCCAACCGAGCAACGAATCCAGACCCCACAACACCAGTGCCATAACAACCACAACCACCACGACCATCAATGTCATCTGAGTTGTTTCCTGGCGTGTCGGCCAAACCACCTTGCGACGTTCGACGTTGGCTTCTTTGAGAAGCTGCATAAATGCCTTGCCCTGAAAAGTTGTCAGTGCAGCAGCTGCGCTCACCAACATCAAGACAACGACAGCGAGAATCCGATACAGAAAAGGCGCATCGGCATACATATAATTGCCAACTACAGCCGCCGCCAAAAAAGCAACAGCCAACAACCACTTGACAACATCCATCGACGAACCTGCTGTTTTGCTATCGGTACTCATTACAATTCCCTGAAGCCAAAAATGGCAGCCGAAGCTACCATCAGGATATTTGGCAGGCCAGGAGGGACTCGAACCCACAACTTTCGGTTTTGGAGACCGACGCTCTACCAATTGAACTACTGGCCTAATACACTTTATAAGGGCGCTGTACTATACAGCACCTTCTGCAGATTGCAACCCAACATGGTTCAAAACTTGCAATTCACGACTGAACGCCTGCGCGAACGCGAGACGAAAAGATGTCCGTTTCAGACGAGGGCAGATAATACATAGGCAACCACAGATACACCAGAGCTATTTTTCACTTGCTGCTGTTATCGTCATTTTACTGGTACCTCTTATCCACGATCTTATCCACGATCATCCGCAATCAGCTGCCAGACAAACAAGAATCATTACTATCAATATTAGCCAAAACAGCAACGCTTGACCAACACCAACGGCATTTCAAACCCCGAAACACCAAACTCAGGCGGCTTTTACAAAAAATAATGGCTAAAACGGCTTTTTATTACGATTTCTTTGCCTGGGGTGATCAAAAACGACTGAAAAACCTGTAAATTGGCGACCGATTTTCACTTTGCTTATCGAGTGCGCTATGACTGACTTATCCAAATACAGAAACATCGGCATCTTCGCTCACGTTGACGCCGGTAAGACCACTACAACCGAACGTATCCTGAAGCTGACCGGCATGATTCACAAAACCGGTGAAGTACACGATGGCGAGTCCACCACAGACTTCATGGAACAGGAGGCAGAACGTGGTATTACCATTCAGTCGGCCGCTGTTACCTGCTTCTGGAAGGATCACCGCTTTAACGTCATCGATACTCCTGGACACGTTGACTTCACCGTCGAAGTATACCGTTCACTGAAAGTACTGGATGGCGGTATCGGCGTATTCTGCGGTTCCGGTGGTGTTGAGCCACAGTCTGAGACCAACTGGCGCTACGCCAACGACTCCGAAGTCGCCCGTGTTATCTTCGTGAACAAGCTGGACCGCCTCGGTGCCGACTTCTTCCGCGTTGTCGACCAGGTCAAAAATGTACTGGCCGCCCGCCCGCTGGTTATGGTTCTGCCCATCGGCACCGAAGACGAATTTGTTGGTGTTGTCGACCTGCTGAGCCAAAAAGCCTACGTATGGGATGACTCTGGCCTGCCAGAAAATTACGAAATCACTGACGTGCCAGCAGACATGCTGGACGACGTTGAAGCCTATCGCACCGAGCTGATCGAAACTGCGCTGGAAGTCGACGAAGACTTGCTGATGGAATACCTGGAAGAAGGCACCGAGCCTTCTATGGAAGACATCAAGCGTTGTATTCGTGAAGGTACTCGTACCCTGCAGTTCTTCCCGACTTATTGTGGTTCTGCCTTCAAGAACAAAGGCGTTCAACTGGTTCTGGATGCCGTGGTTGACTACCTGCCATCACCGGATGAGGTCGATCCACAAGACCTGACCGATGAAGAAGGCAACCCGACTGGCGCAAAAGCCATCGTATCGGCAGACGAGCCATTCCGCGCACTGGCCTTCAAGATCATGGATGACCGTTTCGGTGCCCTGACTTTCATACGTGTTTACTCCGGCACGCTGAACAAGGGTGACACCATCCTGAACAGCTTCACCGGCAAAACCGAGCGTGTTGGCCGTATGGTTGAGATGCAGGCTGATGACCGCAAGGAAATCAGCAGTGCCCAGGCGGGTGACATTCTCGCCATCGTTGGCATGAAAAACGTTCAGACTGGTCATACCCTGTGTGATCCCAAGCATGAATGTACTCTGGAAGCCATGGTGTTCCCTGAGCCGGTAATTTCCATCGCCGTAAGCCCGAAAGACAAGGGTGGCGTTGACAAGATGGGTATCGCCATCGGCAAGATGGTGGCAGAAGATCCTACTTTCCAGGTTGAAACGGACATTGACTCCGGCGAAACCATTCTGAAAGGCATGGGCGAGCTGCACCTGGATATTAAAGTCGACATCCTCAAGCGTACCTACGGCGTTGAATTGGTCGTTGGTCAGCCGCAGGTTGCCTACCGCGAAACCATCACCCTGCCGATTGAAGACACCTACACCCACAAGAAACAGTCTGGTGGTTCCGGTCAATACGGCAAGATCGATTACCGCATCAAGCCTGGCGAACCAGGTACTGGCTACCAGTTCAAGTCAGCCGTTGTTGGCGGTAACGTTCCGAAGGAATTCTGGCCAGCCGTCGAGAAGGGCTTCAAGTCCATGATGAACGAAGGCACCCTGGCAGGCTTCCCGGTGCTGGATGTTGAAGTTGAACTGTATGATGGTTCTTACCACGCCGTTGACTCCTCTGCGATCGCATTCGAAATCGCAGCAAAAGGCGCTTTCCGTCAATCCATGCCGAAGGCCGGTCCACAGCTGATCGAACCGATCATGAAAGTGGATGTATTCTCCCCCGATGACAACGTGGGTGATGTTATTGGCGACCTGAACCGTCGTCGCGGCATGATCAAGGATCAGGAAGCAGGCACCACCGGCGTTCGCATCAAGGCAGACGTTCCGCTATCCGAGATGTTTGGCTACATCGGACACCTGCGGACCATCACTTCTGGTCGCGGTCAGTTCTCAATGGAATTCTCTCACTACATGCCTTGCCCGGCACAGGTAGCCGAGAAGGTCATTGCAGAAACCAAGGCTCGCAAAGCCGAAGGTTAATCTTCGCGCACACTAAAAACCCCCGCACAGTACACGCTGTGCGGGGGTTTTTATTGTCCGACCGGAGCTATATCAGTCAGGCCAGTTGTCGCGATTGTGATAGGTCGCCACAAGCAGCAGCGCCGGAATAAATGCCGCCGCCCAGTCCGACTTCCCTTCTACCAGCAACTCAGCCCAGGCATGCTGTTCTTTTTGCTCCAGCGTTTCTTCTGTGCGGTAATTGTAGCGGGCACCAAATCCCCAACTATCTCTCCAGCCAACCATGACCCCGAACGATGCCGACGCAATCCAGGGATTACGATGTACCTTGAGGGTGCCACCCTGCTGCATCACCGGGTTTGTACTGTTCGGATTACTCCCGGCAGGTACATGGATGCCATCGTCGATCAGGTAGTTATAGGCGACATAATGACCGCTGACATTACCGTTAATTTCAGTATAGAACCCGGCCGGATTGCAGCTGGTCAGGGCAAGGTTCTGCATCTCGCTATTTAACGCCTGCAACTCTGCCTGGGCTTGCTCCAATACCCGGTAAACATCCGCCATATCCTGATCATTCACACTCTCCAACGCTACCAACAAGGTTTGGATGCGCAGATAGATACGATTCGGAATATAGTTATCACCCGACAAATACGCCTGCAGCTCGCGGGTATACACGTCAAACTTCTCCGCGAGAGGAATTCCCTGCTCAGCTACCGTACTGACAAACAGCATTTTACTGGCAGCAAAACGTTCGCAACGGCGAGCCTGAGGCCAAACCATCGCCAACTCCGCCCCATAACCCACCCGACCGATAATCGTTCCCAGTTCAGCCTTGGCAAAATGGCTGATCGCCAGATGTCCCCATAACATATCCCCCTGCAACAGATGTCTGGCGTACTTACCGGTGTACTGTAAGGCTAAACGGTTTTCTACCTGGGTTTCCCAGCCATCTATCGGATAAGCTCCCTTGAAAGGATACTGATGAGCATTTTCTTGCACCCACCGCCCCGCCGCCGCAGGACCGACGACACCAACAGACATTTCATGCTCGGTATAACCATCCAAACCACGAATAGTGATATTACGGGCAATATTTGCCCAGGCTGCAAACGGACGATCAAAATATTCAGCATTGGCCTTGTACTGAAAACCTGCCGGAGTCATCTCTCCTTCACCGGCATGCTGATACGGGGTGTACATCTTGTGACCCATACTGTAGCCGTAGGTCACCAGTTTGAGGTCACGATTACTGACATTTGATCTTGAGGCACTGTCACAGCTGCCATGTGTCCCATCAGGGCCACAGCGAAAACCATACAAGCGCCAGCCATCCAGCAGAAAACCACCTTCAAGATTGGCATAAGCACGTATATTCAAAGCATTGGTATAATACTGATCAGTAATGTTTTCACCGGTCAAGGCGTCGTTTTCGATCTGGCTACGCCAGATTTTCTGCAGGTGATCAACATGCCGCTGCTCAAAATCCGAGTCATTAAAAAGCAGCGATAAAAGGGAATAGCTGTCGTCAGACGCATCCGCAACAGCCAGAGAGCAAGAGACAAGCAAGCAGATAAAGGTAATCGATTTCATACAATCCCTGTAAACACGCAGCCAAGTAGAGCAGCAGGTTACAGCCAGATCAGCCGAAAGCAAACCATACGGGGCCAGACCATACAAAACCCGACGAGCACTGTTTACAACGGCACTGCCAACAGCCTGCAGCTGTCCTGTCTCGTCGTAATAGATCCTGCACTATAATCATAGCCACCAATCAGCCCTGAATAACCACCCTGTCGGCTTTTCTCAGGCACAAAAAAAGCCCCGACTGAGCGGGGCTTTTTTGATCTGGGCCGAATAACT
>TARA_R110002167_G_scaffold315165_3_pt1 | contig 19919 bp, 19 predicted proteins | sample TARA_R110002167 | Tara Oceans TARA_R110002167 (sample SAMEA4398238) | marine metagenome | biome: Polar Biome; feature: [MES] marine water layer (ENVO:01000295) within the mesopelagic zone...; material: water (ENVO:00002006), including particulate matter (ENVO:01000060) such... | reverse complement strand
CGTGTGTGTTATTAGTAGGCTGGACAGTACCAGCAACAGCACAGACAGCAGGAACTTGTACCTTAGGAATAGAATTTTGCGAAGGTGTTAATACTAATACCACCACCAATTCAACAGCAGCTAATACCAATACTAATACAAATGCTAATACTAATGTTAATACTTCTACTGCAACTAACACTAATACCAATGTTAATACTAGTACCAATGCTAACACCAATACAAACACTAATGCGAATACGAATGTTAATACTTCTACTGCAACTAACACTAATACCAATGTTAATACTAGTACCAATGCTAACACCAATACAAATACAAATGCTAATACTAATACTAACACAAACGCTAATACTAATACTAATTCGAACACGAATGTAAACACAAGTACTAATGCGAATACCAATGCAAATACAAATACTAATACTAATGCAAATACAAATGTCAATACTAGCACTAGTGCAAATGTTAATACCAATGCAAATACCAATGTTAATACCAGCACTAGTACGAATACAAATACTAATGCAAATACCAATGTAAATACTAACACCAATGCAAATACAAATGTAAATACTAATGCGAATACAAACGTAAACACAAGTACTAACACTAATACCAATGCGAATACAAATACTAATACCAATGCAAATACAAATGCGAATACAAACGTAACCACAAGTACCAATGCAAATACAAATGTAAACACTAGTACAAATGTTAATACAAACGTAAACACTAGTACGAATATGAATACAAACGTAAACACAAGTGCGAATACAAACGTAAACACAAGTACAAGTGCAAATACAAACGTAAACACAAGTAATAGTACTAGTAATAATACTGCTAATAATACAAATTTAAATACAAACAATACCAATGTCAATGCTAACAATGTTAATACTAGTACTGTTAATAGCACGGGTAATAATACAACTAACAACACCTCAGTCAATACCTCTACTAGTGCGAATACAAACGTAAACACAAGTAATAGTAATAGCAATGTTATACAAAATACAACTAACAACACAACCTCTAACAACACTAATGCTACTACCAGTAGTAGTAATAATACTAGCACAGTAAGTCAGGATATAAATAGCTCAAATGAAAATACCAATGTCAACTCGAACACAAATGTTAATACTAGCAGCAGTAATAACAGCAATACTAATACAAACTCTAATACTTCTAGTAATACAAACGTAAATGATAATACTAATACCAATGTAAATGAAAATACTAGTAGTAGTGATTCCAATATTACTACAGCTAATGAAAATACAAACGTAAATGATAATACTAATAATAACTATAACGATACTGAACAACGAATCTATCAAGAAGTAAATAGTCCACCACCCAGTGCAATTGCTCCTAGTTTAGGAACAAGTTTTTCTCAAGACTTATGTACTACAGGTGTGAGTGGTGCTTTCCAGGGACAGCTATTTGGTATCTCTGGGGGCAAGTCTTTAAGAGATATGAATTGTGAGAGAATTAAGCTATCTAAAACTATATATGATATGGGAATGAAAGTAGCTGCAGTATCTCTCATGTGTCAAGACGATAGAGTTTTCATGGCAATGGAAATGGCCGGCACACCTTGTCCTTATATGGGACAGATAGGTGTAGAAGCCACAGGCTCTTGGCAACGTAACCCGCAAGATAAGCCAGACGGCGTAGTAGATATAGGGTACAAGTTTAAAGATGGCGATAAGTATGATTATCGCGTTTGGACGAAAGATGAGTTTTGTGAAGATAGCCCTAACGAAGACATTTGTAAGTCTTAGTTTTTTACTAAGTGTCTCGGTATACGCAGATAGTACCAGTGTTCCTGGTGTGTATATATTTGAAGCTGGACAAGATTTAGTAAATTTATATAGTATGCCAGGCACTACAAATTTAAACGCTGGTGATGACCAAGTATCCTCTTGGAGTCCGGATTTCGGGTTTAATTTCAGTATATTTGGTAATACATATAGAAACGCAAAGATGTCTACCAATGGTTGTGTGAACTTTATAGGCAATAAGTGTAGTGACTTCACACCGCAACCTTTACCGTATATAGATAAAACATTATACCCTTTTTGGACAGATTTAATTAGAGGCACAGCATCTGGGGGACAGACTTCTAAGATGTTATATAAAAGTTTTGATGATTATGTAGTATTTGGTTGGTACTATATGAGAGAGTACAATAGATCTTCTAGCAATAGTTTTGAAGCCATACTGTACGCAAATGATACCTATGAGTACAGGTATAGAGAATTAGACATTATAGAACATAATGTTTTAATCGGAGAACAGAACACAAGTACAGACCATAAAACCTATAGATTTTACGATGATAATACTGGTGGACATGACACCTGGGACTCATACGATGCAAGTTTTGGAAGTAGTAAATTGGAAGACGGTGGTTCGTTATATTCAGGATCATTTACAGATATGTGTAGTAATAATCAGCTCTATAGCTCTAGTTGTACTGGCTACAGTGCTGCTTATCAGACTCAACAATGCGGAATTTCAGCACTATACAGCACCTCCTGTTCAGGATATGGAACCGCTTACTTGGCACAACAGTGTGGCATAAATGCTTTATACGACACAGGATGCTCAGGATACGCAGCCGCTTATTTCACCCAAGAGTGTACTATAAACGCTTTGTATGATACTGACTGTACAGGCTATGCGGCAGCAGAATACACATATCAATGTAATAGGGATGTTTTATACGACTCTGGCTGTCCAGGCTATTGGGAAGAAATTGCGTACCAAAACTCTCTTATTGTTATAGCCGTGGAGTTAGACTCTACTGACAGTATAGATAATTATGGCTATAGTGATGGATCTTCCTCGATCGATGAGTTTGGTAATACAACTGAAAACTCATTTGGTTATGAAGATCCCATACTTACACAAAACGATTTTGGTTATGATGAAGAGTATGATACTAACTCTGAAGATTTTGGCTATGATGTAGAGTATGATACTAACTCTGATACTAACTATGAGGAATTTGGGGATACTGATGAAAACTTATATGGTTATAATGATGAGGGGGTTGCGTATACACAGGATGATTTGTGGTACGATGAAGAGTACGATGAATATTTAGACCCAAATGATCCTTGTTATGAAAATGGCTGCGATGGGTATACAGACGCTGATTGGTATGAACTAGATGTAGAACAATTTGGTCAGACACAGGTAGATGAGTGGTATGGAGAAGAAGTAGCCTTTTCAGACGAAGGATCTGTTGTATGGGAAGAAGAATCCCACATTATAGCAGAGGAATTCTGGGCTAATATTGATACAAGCATGGATGCCTACGATCTAGAAATGGACATTATAATGGCTACTGATATATACTACGAAGAAGAAGAAATATTTTACGAGGAAGAGATCTTTCTATTAGAAGACTTGTTTTACGAAGAGGAAGTTTTTAATGAGCCTGAATATGAAGAGATACAAGAGCTAGAAGAAATATTTTTAGAAGAAATATTTTACGAGGAAATTCAGGAAGAGGAACAATTTTTAGAAGAAACTTATCCAGAGATTGAAGCAGAGATGTTAGCCCAAGTATTGTTAGATGACATAGATGTATACATTCTACAGGAAGAGACGGGCCTAGAGTTACTAAGAGAAGAAGACTGGGAGCCTGAAGAAGTATTAGAGCTATACGAAAATACATTAGAAGACTTTGAGAGAGATGCTCTTGAAGAGTTAGAAGAAGAAATCTACGAAGAATTCTTAGAAGAAATTGATGAAGAAGTCCTGGAAGAGTTAGTAGATGAAGAAACTCTTGAAGAATTAATAGATGAAGAAGACTTAGAGGATGAAAAAGAAGAAGAATTCTTTGAGGAAGCTGAGGAGAAAGAAGAAGAAGTAGAGGAACGAAGAGAGTCTATATCTCGTAGAGTAATATCAAGGGTTAAAGTAGGTGAAAATACTCCTACACAAATAGCCACTGCTCCTAGTAGTATAGTAAGTGCACGTGCTACAGCTATAGTTAGTTCCTCGTCACAAGTATCTTCTACTTCAAGCGGGGTCTCAACGAGCCAAAGTGTCTCACAAAACTCTGGCGTACAACAGTTTAGTGGATCATCTTCACAACAGTCCAGTGGACAACAAGTACAACAACAACAGTCTAACGGGCAACAAGTACAACAACAGCAACAGCAAGTAGTACAACAACAGTCCAGTGGACAACAACAGCAACAGCAACAAGTAGTACAACAACAGTCTAGTGGCTCACAACAGCAACAACAGCAAGTACAACAGCAACAATCACAAGGCTCTGGACAGCAGCAACAAGTAGCACAACAACAAATACAAAGCTCTGGACAGCAGATACAGATACAAAGTTTCGGGCAAGTACAGCAAGTAGAACAAGTAGAGCAGCAACAACAAGCTACAGGTGCTCCAATACCACAACAAATAGTAGAAGAAAGTATAACGCAACAAATAGTATTAGATAATACAATACAACAACAGGAGTACATTAATGAGACACAAGATTTTTCTAGCCCTAGTGATAATACCACCATGGTTATTAATACTTTCGATAGTATTGGGGATATTTCTGTAGCACAAGAAGTTTTCTCAATGATAGAGCCAGAGATCGAAGATACTGTAGAGCTTAGTAACACATTCGCAGAAGTCAGTGTAGAATTTGAACAAACATTTAATGATGCACTTGGAGTAGGACAGTCAATAGGACAGTTTCTAAGTAATGAAGTGCCTAATTTTACGAGATTTAATGTAGAGCCTCCCACAGTTCAGGAGCAACAGGTAACAACTGCAGTAGAGTCCTTGGCTGATAGAGTAGGAACAGAACAAGCAGAAGCCAACCTACAAGCACAATTTGAATCTATGGAAGAAACTGGAGGGTTTGGAGACCAGACAGTAGCAGTAGCTTTTATAGGATATGCACCAGGGTTTAGTGCGTACACAGCCCAAACTCAGTTAGCAGACAGAGCAGGGTGGTATCAATCTACACAACTTCCTAGCCCAGATGTGGTGGATAATAATTTTAGTTTCTATATGATGGCAGGAAATGCTGATAAGAAACTAGCAGCAATGAGGAGATAATAATGGCTGAAATAGAATATAAAGGTATAAAAATGGGAGGGAGTAAGCTCCTCATAATTATTCCACTAATAGGGACACTGATGGGAGGCTTGTGGGGTGGTTTTGAATTATACAATAGGTTACTTTCAGCAGAACGCAAGCTGAATAATTTACAACCGGCAGCAATTACTGCAGAAATGAATAGACTTGAGTCTATATACACTGTGATCCGAGAAGACTTACAGGGGGATATCGACTCTAATGGTAGAAGAATTGATTACAATGTTAGTGAAATAACAGTTGCTCAAAACGATTTAAATTCTATTACACGCCTTACAGAGCGTATGGACATAGTAATGGGAAACATAGAAGAATCAGTAGACAGATCTTTAACCTTAGCTAGAGCTGTAGAGACTAGTACCTCTGAAACTCAAAGGGAAGTACGGAATGATGTTTACACGATAGAAGAAGCAATGCAGCAAAGATTTAGAGAGATGGATACTTTAATACGAGAGATACGAAACGAGCTAGAAGAGAGGATCGAAACTATTCTAGAAAACCCTTTGAACGACGTTCAATAAACAGGAGAAAAATATGAAATTAAAAGCACTATCAGCAGCTATATTACTTTCGAGCAGTTCTATAGCATTTGCTCAAGGGCATGACGCCCACGATGAGGGGCATGCACACATGGGACCAACAGTTAGCTGTACTGATATGGCAACACCCCCTTGGGCCGGACTGCCTACTGCAGATCGCAGGCAAGTGGCATCTTTACAATCAACGCTCTCTGCCTATAATACGCCCGAGACTGCTAGAGCCGCAGGATTCAGTCCTGTATTAGGTGACATTCCTGGTATGGGTACTCACTATGTTAGTATAGAACGAGCTATGCGGGGCAAAAATCTGGATGTTAATTCACCAGATCAACTTCTGTTCTCTCAAGATCAGCTTGTAGGCGCAGCTTATTCATTCACTGACGTACCAAATACTAGTGTGCCCCTGCCGTTTAATAGTGACCTTGCATCTTGGCACGACCATCCACAGTTTGCCCGAGATGGACAGACTTTGCATATGCTACACGTTTGGTTTGTTCCGTCTTCAAACGGCCCATTTGCCGGACTTAACTTCTGGCTGCCATACGAAACTGCAGGTGTTTCAATACCTAATCCTTGCTGGATGGCTAACGAGACTGACGCTGATGTAATTCGCAATGTTTCATTTGCTCTAGTAGATCAAGAATTTGAACGACCAGAGATGCTTGCGGCATTAGATATTGCTGCTCGTAATGATGATCGTGGTGCTTGGCTTTCTGCCGCAGATCAGTTTATGGGAGATTTAAGTTCATTCGAAGTTGGTAGAGTACAAGGTCTACTAGGTGTTTTAGGTGATAATCAAATGTCATCCGCCCAACGTGATGCTGCCGGTATCGCACAACCAGGTTTTGAAATAGAAGTAGGAGATTTAATTAATGAATAAATTTTTAGGATTATTATTATTAGTGCCAGTAATGGCTTTTGGACATGGAAAACTAGTAGAAACTATACCTGCCGCTGACTCAATTGTTAGCAACCCGAAGAGTATAGTTCTACGTTTTAGTCAAGATGTGAGACTACTTAAGTTTTCAGTAACCTCTGAGAATGGAAAAGAGCTTGAAGCTCCTTTTAAAGCATTAGCTAATAACTCGGAGCATACTATTTCAGTTCCTAGTATGGCTAAAGGTGCATTCACTGTTAATTGGAGTGTTCTAGGGGGTGATGGACACGGCCTATCAGAAAGTTTCACTTTTGAAGTTAGAAGTCAATACTCTACAAACATAAAAAGAGACGCAGATACCTTTGTTGACGCTCTAGTACGATGAATAAAGAGAGACTGTACAAGCAGTTAAAAGCAGATGAGGGTGAAGTGTGTAAAGTGTATAGAGATCACTTAGGTTATTTAACTTTTGGAATCGGACATTTAATTACACAGAAAGACCCCGAGATGGATTGGGCTATTGGAACTCCAGTAAGCCCTGAAAGAGTGAGAGAGTGTTTCGACAGGGACGTTGGAACATCTATCACAGAAATAGGCAACATGGTTAAGGACTTTGATGATAAGCCTGATATAGTTCAAGAAATTTTGGTAAATATGTTATTTAACTTAGGCTACCATAGGCTCTCACAATTTAAAAAGTTTCTAAAAGCTATTAAGGAAAATAATTGGCAAGAAGCTGCAAAGGAAGGCAGAGATTCTAGATGGTATACGCAAGTAACCTTTCGAGCGGAAAGATTAATGAGTAAATTAGAGGATATTAAAGATGATAGAAAGTTCTCAGAGTCTAATGTATGAATTATTAGCACAGTGCATAAGATCAGATCAGTTAACCGCAGCCCAAGTATGGGAAGAGTTTCTAAACGACCCAGTGTTTTATACATGGTATAGAAACAAATATGGAGTATAGTGATGAAAAGACTAAGTAAATTTAAAATAGGATTAGCTATTGCAGGTATTTGTGGAGCAGCATTTTATCTAACAGTTCCTGCCACTATACTATCATTTATAGCATATGCATTTATGGCCTCCTTAGTTCTACCTTTGGCAATAGATATATTTAATCTAGGTCGGTAAAAATAAGTTTGACAAGACAAGTGAAACAAAGTATAATTGTCTAAGAAATGGAGAAAAAGGATGATAAAACGAATTGAAGAGCCGAACACATCAGCTAAACGGAGGAAAGATGATAAGAGCTGTAAAGAAGAAAGAGTACGAAAAGCTTTCGGATACGAACATACAGGAGACGATGGTATTGTTATCTGGGACGCAATTTACAAAAAAGGAAGCGTGCCTAAAACTTAATATAGCTTATAATACCACTAGACTATCTAATATAATAGCCGAGTTCGTAGATAAAAAACAGTTTCAAGAAAGGAGACGATCTCAGAATCGCGGCAAACCTGCTAATGCTTCCGAAATAAGCGAAACATTAGTAATGTATTTAAATAAAGAGCCAATCTCTGCAATAGCTAGTTCTTTATATAGGTCAGCTTCTTTTGTGCAAGGAATACTATCTCGAATAGGAGTACCTAGTGTCCCAACTAAAGAGGGTAGTAATGAAATTGCTTTTCTACCTGAAGTTATGCTATCAACAACTTTTAAAAAGAAGGAAATGGTTTGGTCTGCCAGACATCATGGGCTGGCACAAATACGAGAAGAACTAACTTTAGAAGAGCAGAAAAAACCTGGGTATCTTCGTCCTATAGATTACGAGAAGAGAGAGGGCAGTAAGCTGTATAATATCTATGTGTTGGAGAAAGGAGATTTCAGTAATAGTTATTTTCCTAACGTACAGTGTGGAGGCTTTTTTAGCTGTAGCTATGCCTATGACGTAGGAAAGTTAGATCACTTGATAGAACTAGGAGTAGATATATCAAGGTTAGAAAAATAGTTCTTGACAAATATGTGAAAAATTTAATATAATATAGTGTATTTTTGAAACAATTACAAAAGGAGTACAAGCATGGCTTGGACGGACGAGAAGAAAGCAGAAGTAATACAGGCATATAAAGATGCCGAACCTACACCAGAAACAAGTATAGAACTGGTAAAGGAAATAGCAGAAGAATTTGAAGAGTCTCCAAACGGAGTTCGTATGATTCTAACAAAAGCAGGAGTTTACATTCGTAAAGCTGCTGCAGCCGCAAGTACTGGTAGTACCGCAGGAGCCACTGGTGGTCGGGTCTCAAAAGCCGATGCACAAGAAGAGCTTTCAGCAGCACTAACCTCTGCAGGTCAAACAGTTGATGACGATATCGTCAGTAAATTAACTGGAAAAGCTGCAAAATACTTTGCAACAATTATAACCACTATAGCACCCTAACCCCCTATAACTACACACTGATTCATTTAGTGTGTAGTTACTCTATGGATGAAGTAATGAAAAAAATAAATCACGTAACAGCGGGTGTAATACTAGCTTCAACGAGTTTATATGCTCCCGTAGCACAGGCAGATGAATGGTCGGCCAATTTCGCAGCCTCTAATAACTACATCTGGAGAGGTTTAACTCAGACAGTAAACTCTCCTGCTGTCTCTGGTGGCTTCGACGTTAATGCAGGCGGATTCTATGTAGGTACATGGATTTCAAATGTAAGCTACGCTGCCGATGATGTATACTCTTATGAGCATGATATCTACGGAGGCTATACAGGCGAAGTTGAACTATGGCGCTATGGAAACATTAGCTATGATATCGGTTATCTTTACTATAACTATGACGCAGAAGCCCAGTTCGATTTCGGTGAGTTATATGGTTCGATTGGTGTCGGCCCGTTTACCTTTGGATTGAATGTACTAACCAATACTGAAGCAGTTGAAAGCGCAGCTTATAGCATACACACCATTGAAGGCCCTGCTATAACTATAGAACATATAAAAGGCCAAGATTTCGGTATAGGTAAGACAACTTATCTGTACGCGGACTATGGTACTACACTTGATAACGGCGTAGACCTAGGCTTCCACATGGGACATCACCAAGGTGACTTCTCTGAAGCATTCAACGGCGTACCAGGCAGCTACATGGACTACGCTGTTTCTGTTAGTAAAGATGGTTTCACCTTCATGGTCACTTCTACTAATCTAGACGATGTAGGCCCTGATGCTTTGGACAATGACGATATTAAATTCGTAATTGGCTATGGCCTGGATATCGATCTATAATAGGAGCAGTGTTTGAGTACAAAACTATACAACCTTTTAAATAGTACAGTAAAAGATTTTACCAACCTACATTAAAAGGAGTTTATAGTGAAAAAAGAAGAATTACGCACCCTAGTTAGTGAATATGGAGATGCGATAATTACTTACCGGAGTCAGAATTCTAAGAAGTTAAAATATAATGTATGTACTTTAGATTTTAGCACAACTTATATTGTCTCCAAGAAAAGTAGAGCTAAAGAGACGGCAGAAACTTTGCTGTTCTTTTGTTGGGATACGGACTCTTACAGACTTTTGAGGCCGGAAAGCGTTACAAGTGTAGTTCCATTAGCCTCTCTATTAAATAATCAGGAGTGATCATGGAACTATATGAAACCCCCGAAGAATATACCAAAACTATCTTTTATGATTCTGATAGAGAAGAACAGGTTCGTATAAGTGTAAATACTTTTAGGTACGTTGAGTACCTTAGTGTACGAAAGTACTATTTAGACTTTAACGGAGAGTGGAGCCCCTCTAATGTAGGGGTCACGCTCCCACTAACTATAGAAAACTCTAAGGAAATGTTTCGAGCATTGATTGAGATCCTATCTCTAGCTGAGAGCAAAGAAGTTATAGAAGAGCATTTTAAAGGTTTAATTCACGACATCTATATTTAATCCTTGACTATTTACTTAAATTATTTTATAATATAACAATAAAATAATAGGAGTTTGTATGCACAAATTTTTAGACAGAGCTAGTGATCTTTATTACAAAGGTACCCCCATTCTAGAAGATATCGATTTCGATACTCTTGCAAGGAAACATGGCTATAATAAAGTGGGACACACAATTACAGATGGTGTTCCCCATCATTTCCCTATGCGTTCTTTACAGAAAGTATTTGATCTATATGATGCTCCTACGTGGTATAACGATGCCACAAATGATATTGTTTCTAGTCCTAAGTTAGACGGGGCCGCAGTATCTTTGCTATATGTAAATGGAGTTTTGGAACAAGCCCTAACCAGGGGTGACGGTAAAGTTGGCAGAGATATTACGGATAAACTAAAGTTACTTGTCCCAAATAAGATAGAAGCCAAAATGCCTAATATAGTTCAACTAACTGGAGAAGTAGTAGCTCCTCTATATATAGAGAACTCAAGAAACTATGCAGCGGGTGCATTAAATTTAAAAAACCTCGAAGAATTTGCTACTAGAGAAGTAGAGTTTGTTTTATATGGGGCAGAGCCTAATGTCGATCATTGGTGGACAACTGAAATGAACTATTATAGCTACAACGGTTTCTGCACAGTATTAGATATTAAACCCGATACGTTCCCTACTGATGGAGTAGTATATCGACTGGATAAATTCAGCAGTCATCATCTGCAGGGATTTACTAGTCAACATCCTCGAGGTTCATTTGCTCTCAAATCATTAGTAACTGAGACTGCTGTAACTACTTTAGAGAAGGTAGTTTGGCAAGTAGGAAAGAGTGGAAGAATTAGTCCAGTTGCAATCTTAGATCCTGTAAAGGTGGGGGATGCAATAGTTAGTAGGGCCACTCTACATAATATTAGTATTATAGATGAGTTAGGCTTAGAACTTGGGTGTCAAGTTGAAGTTATCCGCTCCGGAGAGATTATTCCTAGAATAGTAAGACGGGTAGATGATGATCGCGGATATGATTACGGATATGCTGAACCCAGTGAATATGATGAATGGCAAGACTTTGATTCGGAGTGCTAATGAGTATAATTATAGGTTCGTTAAGATATACTACTAACGGAAGGAAACGTAAAAAGAGTCCTCCCGCTAGAAGGAAGAAGTTTATAGAAGGTATAGTTGTTGTTAAAGAGAACATTTTAGCTATCAAAGCTAGAGAAGATCAAAAGAACTATCCTTCTAGAGACTTTGGCGGAGTACACTCACACAAAGATAGAAGTATAGAAGTGGGTGTATCTAAGCAGTTTACTATTGCTCCGGCGTATAATAAGGGAGCATACCAAGTTATTTCAAGGTCACAAGTAAAGAATATAGGCAAATGAAAATACTAATAGCGTGTGAGTATAGTGGAAGAGTGAGAGATGCGTTTAAAGCGAAAGGCCATGATGTAACCAGTTGTGACCTGTTACCTACAGAGAGGCCTGGCAAGCACTATGAAGGTAATATTATGGACATTCTCTGGCGTGATTGGGATATGATGATAGCTCATCCTGAGTGTACTTATCTATGCTCTAGTGGTCTGCATTGGAATAATAGAATTGAAGGTAGAGCTGAAAAGACAGAAGATTCTTTGAAGTTTGTACAAGCCTTGTGGAAATCTGGCATACCTAAAATATGCTTAGAAAATCCCGTAGGTTGTATAAATACTAGACTAGACTTTATGCCTAAGCCTCAGTATATACAGCCGTATCAATTCGGGGAAGATGCCAGTAAAAAAACTGGTCTATGGCTAAAAGGGTTACAACCTTTGAAGCTCACAAAACTAATTGAAGGTAGAAAAGTAGTAAAGAATGGAAAGACTTACCAAAGGTGGTCGAACCAAACTGATAGTGGCCAAAACAAGTTGGGCCCAAGTAAAACTAGGGGTAAAGACAGGTCGTTAACACACCAGGGAATAGCTGACGCTATGGCGAATCAATGGGGTTAAGAACCTTTAAAAAAATATTTCTTGACTTTTACCCCAAAACTTTAGTATAATATACGCTTCAATCAAAAAGGAATTCAAAACGTGGAAAAAATTCAAGTGCCTAGTAACTGCCCTTCGTGCAACTCTATACTTGAATGGGTCAATGATTTATTGTTCTGCAAGAATGATAATTGTTCCACTAGATCAGCTAAAAAAATTCAGCACTTTGCTAAATCCCTATATATCAAAGGACTTGGTCCGAGGTCTATAGAAAAATTAGGCTTAGCTAGTATAGTAGACTTATATTACTTAGATGAAGTTAGTGCTTCTTTAGCTCTTAATTCTGATAAATTAGGTAGTAAACTAATTTTAGAGATTGAAAACTCAACCAAAGCCCCTGCAAATTTACTGCTACCAGCTTTTAGTATCCCTTTAGTGGGTAAAACTGCATCAGTAAAACTAGCAGCCGTATGTGGAAGTATCTTTGATATAACTGCAACCTCTTGCAAAGAGGCAGGACTCGGACCAATAACGACCGATAATCTGATGGCTTGGTTACACACAGATTTTTTAGATTACAAAGAACACCTTCCCCATGATATGCTTTTCCAACGGAATAGTGTGGATACGAAAGGAGTAGTTTGTATATCTGGAAAACTAAACAGTTACAAAACCAAGGCTGATGCCACCGCAGAATTAAAAAGTTTAGGTTATAGAGTCAAAGACTCTGTAACTAATGACGTAACTCTTTTTGTTAATGAATCTGGGGTATCATCCGCTAAAACCGTAAAAGCCTTTGAAAAGGGCATTAAAATTATAACTAATCTTAAAGATTATATTGGAGAAATACATGGCAGTTCCTAAGTGGAATGACGAGCGAACAAGCGAGCTCGAATCGTTTGTAGGTACAGAAGCACCCATCTCACAAGCTACAGTAGTTCAAGCTGCTGAAAGCCTTGAGACATCAACCCGTTCAGTTTCTAGTAAACTGAGAAAAATGGGCTACGACGTAGAACTAGCTTCTACAAATACATCTAAAGCATTTTCTGACGTACAAGAAGATATCCTAGAGTCATTTGTAAGTGACAATAGTGGTCAGTATACTTACGCAGATGTTGCAAGTGGCTTTCAAGATGGTAAATTTTCAGCAAAGCAAATCCAAGGCAAAATCTTGTCTATGGAATTGACTGGTCATATCAAGCCGACTCCTAAGCCGGAAACTGTTAAGACTTATTCTGATGCTGAAGAAGCTGTATTTATTAAGCTAGTAAACAAAGGCGCGTTTGTTGAAGCAATCGCTGCTGAACTTGATCGCTCAGTAAACTCTGTTCGTGGTAAAGCTCTTAGCTTGCTTCGTGCAGGAACTATTGTTGCGATTCCCCGTCAAGAGACAACTAAAGCCGGTACTCGAGTTGATCCTCTAGCCGAACTTGCTGACGTTGAGTCAATGACTGTAGAAGCAATTGCTACTGAAATTGGCAAGACAGTACGCGGTGTAAAAACCATGCTTACTCGACGTGGTATTTCAGCGTCTGATTATGATGGTGCTGCTAGACGTGAGAAGGCTGCTGCTGCAGTTGTTTAATTAGTTATTTGATAAGTGTCAGGAATTTTCTTGGCACTTATTTTTTTGTTCGGGGGAACATAAGTGAATATTGCTAGTGCTTTAATAAAGCAGATACTTGATGCACAGGATTTCGAAACCTGGAGTATCCTGCGTAAGCATTATTTACCTTCCGAATACCATACTATCTATAGCGTTATAGATAAACACTGTGACGAATATCACAGCCTTCCTAAGTTTGATGATCTCAAGTATGCCGTTCGTGATAGCAATACGAAAGAAAAACTATTTGCTATAAAAAGTATTGAAGTAGAGGCGGAAGCCGAAATGCTTCTTCAATATTTAAAGAATGAATACACCCAAAAAGAAGTATTAAACGAACTTGAAAATTATGTGGAAAACTCTGTTGCGTTTGAAACCGCAGAAGAAACCCTATCACACCTTCATGAAATTGTTCTTCGTATAGAGGACAAAGTAGAGCTTAAACACCCTGAAGAAAGTATGCAATATATTTCTTTGTTTGAGCCTGATGAAGAACTTGACAGATATATATCCCTAGGCTTAAATGATGCTTACGATAGTTTTATGAAGTTCTCTCCTAGAGACTTGATACTTATCGGAGGCCGTCGTGGTGGTGGTAAATCTGTTACTTGCTCTAACATAGCAAATAGCGTTGTTGAGTCTGGTAAGTCTGCAATCTATTTCACTATAGAAATGGATAGTAGATCTATCTTACAACGATGCTGTAGTATTGCTACTGGAGTTCCTCTTGCTCGTTTAAGGACTAAAAACCTTAATGTTAAAGAGTGGGAGTCGGTTGCTCAATGGTGGGCTAATCGATTTGAACGGGGAAATGAGCGTTTGAAAGAGTATAAACAACATCGAGACTTTAATGAATTTCATACTAAGTTAAAAGAAAGCGAGCTTCTCCCGACTCAGCTGGACATTGTTTACGAGCCTAGTCTTACTATTGGTAAAATCAAGGCTGACTTAGATAAGAAATGCAAAAAGTTAGATGTTGGTATAGTTATTGTAGACTATATTAATCAAGTAAAACGCTCAAATCTTCCCTCCCGTGGCGGTCAATATGACTGGACGGAACAAATAGAAGTTAGTAAAGCACTGAAAGCTATGGCACAAGAATATGAAACACCAATATTAGCCCCGTATCAAACTGATGCTACTGGAGAAGCTAGGTTTGCAAAAGGTATATTGGACGCAGCGGATGCTGCATACTCTATGGACACTCATGCTCATGAAGACGGCTGTATTACCTTTACTTGTCAAAAGATGAGATCAGCTTCTATGGAGTCTTTTACATCCAAAATTAACTGGGATAGTTTAAAAATTGGCCCTGAGTCTGCCTTGACCCCTGAAGAGCAGGAGGCAAACAGTGAAAAAACTGGGGAAGAAATAGATGACATCTAAAAATATTTCTTGACTATTACAGTGAAATTTAGTATAATATACCATAATGAGAGTACAGACATGATAGATGACATTTTAGAGAAAAAAGGTATAAAATATGCCTTACAAGGTAATGATTATCTAGTGAAGTGTCTGAACCCTGAGCATGATGATTCTAATCCCAGTATGCGGATAGACTCAGTAACCGGTATTTTTAACTGCTTCTCTTGCGGTTATAAAGGTAGTGTTCTCACATTGTTTAATGAAAGGGTAAACCATCTACAAGTACGCAGGGAGCTTTTAAAACAAAAAATTATAGAGAAGCGGGCAGAAAGTATTGGTTTATCCTTTCCCTTTAACTATACACCTTATCTAGGCAACTGGAGAGGTATACGCCCAGAAACTTATAGAAAGTTTGAAGCATTCCAACATACCAACCCTGATTTTATTAACAGAATAAATTTCCCTATTAGAGATATGTCAGATAAGATAGTTGCTTTCAATGGACGACACTTAACAGATGGAATACCTAAGTATAAAATTAGTCCTAGAGGCGCTAAGATGCCTCTTTATCCTAAAGTAACTCCTAAGAGTGGTAAAATAATCCTAGTGGAAGGTATATTTGATATGATAAACCTACATGATAAAGGATTGACAAATGTTGTGTGCTGTTTTGGCACATCTAATATTAATGAAGATAAATTAAGTATGCTTTCTATACAAGGCGCATCAGGGATAGATGTCTTTTTCGATGGAGACGATGCCGGACAAGAAGGTGCAGTAAAAGTAGAAGCTATGTGTGAGAGGGCGGGTCTTCTTTCTAGGAATATATGTTTTAAGAATACCGATCCAGGTGCACTAGCAAAACCTCAAATTGATAAATTAAAGAGTAAATTATATGCCTAAAGTTGCATTAATAGAAACGAAAAATAGTAGAAATAATTGGGATAATCTGTTTGGAGGCGCATTTGCCTACGATCAGTATCAACTATGTTCTGACCCCTCAATCAAAAAAGTATTAAAAGTCAATTGTGATATAGACATAGACACATCACAATACGACTGGATTATCTTAGTAGGAAGTGAATCACTAAAATACTTCACTAAAATTAATTCAGTAACAGAATATTCAGGTAAGAAAGTGGAATCTAAATTTCTACCTGTAATTAATCCTGCTATGCTTGCCTTTAAGCCCGAAGCTAAAAAGACTTGGGAGACTTCAAAGGATAATATCATTAAGTATATTAATGGCGAAATTGAAGATGTTATAATTGATGAAAGTATTGCTTTCGGAATAACAGATTCTAGAGAAGCAGAGAAGTTTATAGATGAAGCCTTAGCACATGAAGGCAAGATGATAGCTCTTGACTCCGAGACATCAAACCTGTATCCTAGAAATGGATATATGTTAGGTTTATCCTTATGTTATGATGGAGAAAGAGGCGCATACATTGACACTAACTGTATAGATGAAGTAGTAGAATCTAAACTACAAGAATTATTTAATAAGAAGACTGTAATTTTCCATAATGCTAAGTTCGACTTGGCATGGTTTGAGTATCATTTCAAGTTTGACTTTCCAAATATAGAAGATACTATGCTTCTATCTTACTTGGTCAACGAGAATCCTGGTCACCACGGTTTGAAGACATTAGCTCTAAAGTATACTCCTTATGGGGATTACGAAAAGCCTATGTACGACTGGATCGATGCCTACAGAAAGGAACACAGAATTCTTAAAAATGAGTTTCGCTGGGAAGAGATCCCTTTTGAGACTATGAAAACATACGCTGCTATGGACGCGGTAGTTACCTTCAAAGTATATGAAAAGTTTGTAAAAATTAAGCAAAACGAGAAGTTACTTTGGGTTTATGATAACTTACTTATTCCAGGTACTAGATTTCTACTAAGTACTCAAGAGAATGGCGTTCCTTTTGATCCAGAGAGGCTACATATCTCTCAAGACCTAATGCAACAGAATATTGATGATGCTATCAAAGCTCTGTATAGCGAAGGTAAGATAGAACAATTCGAGAAACTAAATGGTAAACCTTTTAACCCTAACAGCACTGTTCAGCTTCGGAGCCTTTTGTTTGACTTTATTGGGCTTAATCCTACTGGTAAGAAAACTGGAACAGGCCAACAGTCCACAGACGCAGAAGTCCTTACTGAACTCGCAGAAAAATCTGAGATTCCCAGACATATCTTGGCAATCCGTCAAAAATCCAAAATTAAGAATACTTATTTGGACAAGATCATACCGCAGTTGGATAAGGATAGCCGTCTTAGGACTTCTTTCAACCTCCACTCTACTACTTCTGGTCGTCTTAGTAGCAGCGGTAAGTTAAATATGCAACAAATCCCTCGTGACAATCCTATTGTCAAGGGATGTATTCGAGCCTCAACGGGGTCGCAGATAGTCGCAATGGACTTAACAACCGCAGAAGTATACGTCGCTGCTAAGTTAGCAAACGATGAAGCACTAATGAATGTGTTTAGAGAAGGCGGAAATTTTCATAGTACTATTGCTAAGACAGTATTTAAGTTACCTTGTGCCGCATCAGAGGTAGCCGAATTATATCCATACAAAAGACAGGCAGCTAAAGCTGTAACTTTTGGAATTATGTATGGAGCAGGGCCCCATAAAATTAGTCAACAAGTCACAAAGGACTCTGGAAAACATTTCAGCGTCCAAGAAGCCTCTGAAGTTATACAAAGTTATTTCAACCAGTTCCATAAGTTAAAAAGCTGGATAGAAAAGAATCAAAAATTTATAGAAAGTAATGGATTTGTGTATAGTTTTTTCGGGCGTAAAAGGAGATTACCAAATGTTAAAAGTGAAGATAAGGCTACTAGAGGTCATACAGTTAGGTCTGGTCTTAACTTTCTGGTGCAGTCTACTGCTTCTGATGTTAACCTCCTTGGCGGTATAGAAATGAGCCAGTGGATAAAAGCTAATGGAAAGAAAGCTAGAATCTTTGCCCTTGTCCACGACTCCATCTTAGCAGAAGTACCCCATGATGAGATTGATGAGTATATAGAGCAGCTTACAGAATGTATACAGCGAGATAGAGGGCTCTCTATTTCAGGTGCTCCTATAGGATGTGATTTTGATATTGGAGATGACTATTCAATGGGTAAGTTTGAAAAAGAATATGGAAGTTACTTAAATGGTACTGACGTGGCCGAACCTTCATAAGATTACTTTTCCAGTATTTATCCTACCATCAAGTAACTGGGACTTAACAGACGGATTGTTATACCTAGACGGAGAGTTGGTAGATGATAAGAATATGTCAGGGAAGACATTAGGACAAAGAAGGCTTCAAACACCCCATAAAGGATTAATGACTTTAAGAAGATCAATAGATAGCTTAGTGGGTATATTGAAACAAGAACATTATTATTTTATAGATAGTAATGGAGTACCTTTTATATACCAAAAAACAGAAAGACTTCAGCTAAGATATAGAAGAATAAGAAAAATAGAGAGAAAAACTACAGCCTCCATACTTTGGGTAGAGGGTTGGAAAGCTCCTTTTACTATACCCAGACCTCCTGATTCATCTATGTTATGGGCAGGAATTTTGCTTATGAAAGGATTCCCTTGGATAATTTACGAGTATTCTGAAAATAGAAAAAAGAATACTTGGAGAAAGGTATGAAAGCTGTACTAAGCAACAGAATTTATTTAGATGTAACTCCCGAACTCCAAGAGACACTGGACGCCGAGCTTACATATGTAGTACCCCCAAAGAACCCAAAAGACTTGGTTCCACAAGTAATAAAAAACATGGCAGTTATACGCCCTGGGATAGTAACTATTCCTATAGGACGTACTGACTTGATACCTAAAGGGTATGAAATAGTAGATAAACGAGTACAAAAACCAGCTGAGTTTCCAGAGTTTAAGTTTGAACTACGGAAGAGTCAGCAAGAAGTCCATGATACTGTAGAAGATAACTGTATAATAAACGCTTGGGTTAGTTGGGGCAAGACCTTTACAGGACTAGCTATAGCAGCTAAATTAGGGCAGAAAACATTAGTAGTTGTTCACACTGTCTACCTAAGAAATCAATGGGCTAAAGAAGTAGAAAAAGTATTTGGGTTTAAGCCTGGAATTATTGGTAGTGGAGAATTTAATACAGATAGTCCTATTGTGATAGGAAATATTCAAACTCTTTATAGAAATATATCAAAAATCCGTAAAGAATTTGGAACTCTCATACTAGACGAAATGCATCACGTTAGTAGTCCTACCTTCTCCAGGATATTAGATGCAAATTATTGTAGGTATAAAATTGGTTTGTCAGGCACTATAGAACGGAAAGACGGGAAACACGTTGTCTTTAGAGACTACTTCAGCCCTAATGTTCTTAAACCGCCTAAAGAAAATTTTATGGCTCCAGTTATAAATATACACCATTCTGAAGTAAGATTCTTAGATGGGGCTAGAATACCATGGGCTAATAGAGTTACAAATCTAGCCTGTAACGAAGAGTACAGACACTCAGTATCTATGTTAGCCGCAGCATATGCACATAGAGGTCACAA
>TARA_R110002167_G_scaffold105496_9_pt1 | contig 19944 bp, 17 predicted proteins | sample TARA_R110002167 | Tara Oceans TARA_R110002167 (sample SAMEA4398238) | marine metagenome | biome: Polar Biome; feature: [MES] marine water layer (ENVO:01000295) within the mesopelagic zone...; material: water (ENVO:00002006), including particulate matter (ENVO:01000060) such... | reverse complement strand
CCTGATTAGTATATCAAGTTCTGGATGCGGTTAAGGGGGGCACGTCAAAATGCTGAAGTGATTTTTCCAGGAGATCCAATTTATGTGACTCAGGAAGCTCCGCTTAAAGTTCAGACCGAGACTACAGCCAAAGTACCAGCGGGAACAAAGCTTGAAGCGGGTGATATCAATGGAAAATGGGTCTGGATTAGATATCCCGACCCATCTGATGGATTCAGACTTAAAGAAGGTTGGTTGGATAGCAGTTTTACATTGAAGAGACCAAATGGAAAGTCAGAAGCCTCACCAGCAATGGCAGAGAAATTAAGCCCAAAGCAATACGTGTTTTACACGCTTCCGCAAGGGCTGCCAATTGAATTCCAATTTGATTGCGACAACTCACGACTTGATTTCTTTGTTTTCTCAAAAGAGGATTTGGACGCTTATCAGAAGTTGCTAAAGACTGGAGATGGAAATGTCTCAAGCTCTAGTTATGTTCTCAATAAACGAAAAGGGACTCTCGAGTGGAATCCTAAAGATGGAGAACAATATTATCTGCTTATTGACAATACTATTATTCCAAACAAAGGAGCTGATGGAAAACACTCAGTGAATGTAACAACTTTCTTTTGGAGGGAAGCTATCCAGCATCCTGAACCCGAAGAAGATAAAGGGATAATTATTGGCAAAGTTCGAATTAAGTTTGATGACTTCAAAGGTAGAAACGATGTTTATCGTGGCCCATTAATTGCAATCATCGGATACAAAGACAAAGTTGAATCAGGCGAAAAACCTGATCCCGAGGGAGAGATTAAAGCAACCGTCGATAGAGATGGGTTTTTCTTTGCCGGAAACGTTCCCAAGAATCGTTTCTATTGGATTAAATCCATCAAGACTCCTACATTTCAAGCCCCTGTTCCAATCAAATTTTATAGTCAGGTGGATTATGACCAGGATGAGCCTACTTTCATTGACGTTGGACCCGCTTGTATCACCTCAGGCATGCAACCAAAAGAAACAGGAGTACTTGATATTGGAGATTATGATTTAAAAGTTGTTTCAAATGGTTCAGTCGTCATTGAGCTGTCAATTCCTTTTGAACAGTTTTCAAATGAGAAGAGTATTAATGTTTTTGGTACAGGAAAGAATCTTGAAACCGAACTTTCCCGACACGATTGGTTCAAATCGAATTTCTCAAGTAGTGGATGGACAAAGAAAGTTATTGCAGACTTGAAATGGATTCAGGATGAAAGAGCAAGAATGAAGAAAAGAAAGGCGGATTCGAAGAATCCGTTTTCTCCAGATCCGCCAAAGAAAGCACCGGCACCTAAAAAAGATTCAACACTTGAGAAAGCTCCTATTCCTGCTCCGAAGAAAGATTCTATGAGTGTGCCAGCCCCAAAACGAGCACCGGCTCCTGCACCGAAAAAGGACTAAGACTTTATTGAACCATTAACCAGTTTAAATGAGGAGAAAAATCATGAGGCTTCAGGTTCTGATATTTCTGTTTTCAATTAGTTTGTTTTCCACAATCCCTGTTTCCGCTGATGAACTGACCAATTTTCAGAAATGGTACATGATACAAGATATGTCAAAAGACATGATGCGACTTGGCGAACATTTGAAACGTCAGGAAATGGAAAAAATTAATCGGCAAAGCCCCAAAAATCCAGATTTGATTCCACAAACATTTCTACGCAACTATCGGAAAGATTATAATAACGACGGACTCCGTGGTATCACTGAGTACGTTGGTCTCAATAAGTCCAGGTATTTAAGTTCCAATCCATTCATATTTGGAATGTATCTTCCGGTGAAAGGAATCATCGGAAAGAGCTACGAAATTAAAGTCTATTCCCCACAGGGAAAGCTGACCTACAGATACAGCGGATTTTTCAAAGAAGAATGGAAAGCTTTTGACTGGAAATGGAATCTGAATTCGGTGATTAAAAAGCACGGTGAAGGTACCTACTCATTTGTCTTTTATTACAACGGAGGACATTGGGACACAAAGAAAGCAACTTTTTTATCTGGCGATTCCAGTCCCTGACCGTCTGTAATTCAAAAACCGATCCAGTTAATTTAAAGGTTCCTAGCGTCCCTTTGACGAACAGACCACCGTGAACTAATGAAAGATGAGAGCAGAATGTTTGCCGTCTGAACTAGAACTTTGCCGGATTGGAATGAGACATGGGCAACTTCCGAGAATGATTCTATTGAAGACTTTCTCAAGAATAGAATCAATCCAACAAAAGTGGGCCAAAGTAAAAAATCATGCAACTTGTTTCTCTATCTCAACCGTCAGCTTATCAATAACCAGCAAAGCTTTCTCAATATTATCCAGCTTGTCTTTCAGTAATTGGTTTTCCCTCTCAAGTTTAATCATTCGCTGTTCCAATTCAGTTTTGGTGACATCAACTAGCAAATCTTCTTCTGCTATCGTGTCTCTCATTCCCAAAAATTCTGAGTAGTAATGAATCTTGTCTGACTTCTTCCAACCAAATCGGTATTTTAAAGCACTCTCAGATTTATATCTGGGAAGCCAATAACAACAGGCAATATGTCTCAAATCATACATGCTGATTTCACTGTATCGTTTACCAGCTTCGCTTACTTCGTCACCCAATAAATTTACCGTCAATCTCTTTAGATATTTATTGACGGATTGAGGTACGATATCAAAGAGATAATCATCAGGCCCTAGCTGATTTCTCTTGATGTGTTCCTGGAGCAGTTCCGAAGACAACATCAATTTGATTCGCCTGCCAAATGAACCTCTCTTGGCTGTTTCATGTCTGATTTCAACTTCTTTGCACTGTTTGTATAGATCCGAAACCTTGACATTGATTAACTCAGTAGGCGATCTGATTCCAGAATCAAGCTGGAATGTAAATAACGCTCGATAGTCATACTTCGCCGAATTAATCACTTTCCATACTTGATGCTCATTGAGATAGACCCACTTTGGTTTTTCATAAAATGAGTCCAAGTCTGCTGTCACATCAAGAACAACAACTCCTTGCTTTTTGCTTCTTTTCTGATGCCAATGCCAGAAGGCTTTGATGATCTTAGAGTAAGTAACTATCGAAAGGTATTTCTTGCCAGACCTGTTTTTAATCAAACCGTTATTAAGGTCAGCAAACAAAGACAATAGTTGTTCTTCGGTCAACTTGGTCAAATCATCTAAATAAAATCGATTTTCAAAATGCCTGGCAAGGAAAACAAGTTTTTCACGCAGAGTATTCAATCTAATCGGAGACCGTGGACCTTTTGAGCTAACCGAAGCAACGTTTAATCCCATCTCCATATCAAGCAGGTACTGCAAAATGATTTTGGAATTCGTAGAACTGACTCTACTAATTCCATTCTGACAGGCTTTTGTCTTCCAACTTTCCCATCGTTCTTTGTGTTTGTACGGATCACGTTTCATTGAGGTAGAGAGGGACAATGACAGTTTTTAAGGAATCCACTGCATTGTCAGAAAAACGTCCCACCAAATTAGACAAAAAGTCCTATGCCCCGACCGGGCAAGATACATTTTGTCTCTTTTCAGGAGACGTTTTTTCACTTCCCACCGATTCGGATCAGTGGGCAGATTTAATTACCCAACTTAAGTAGATGAACTATAAAAGTCTTTCTAAAATACTTAGTAAAAAACGCATATCATAATGCATCGAAAAGCAGGTCAGTTCCCATAATCGAGAGCAATAGATGATGAAGATCCCTCTTAAGTATCAATTTATTTAGATGTAATTCTTTTCTTTTTATGTCAAGATTTACCATGACCTAAGGATGGTTACAAGATTTTGATTTCACGTTTGGCATAAGCGGGCTCATTTTTCACTATCATTTTGCATTGAAGATAATTCAGAGGCAGTTAACAAAAACGAATAATAAATCGAACCAAAAGAGAAACGAGTTGCAGCCGGACGTAGTTTCTATCTAGCAAATCGAGTGTTAGGGGATGACTGGGCGGGCAACTGAGGAGTTATTGTCGCAAGAATACTGCATGAGCAGACCTACCGATGAGTTGGCATCTTGTGAATTAATATCAATTTACCGTCACGCTCTGACTGTCGTGAGATAAGGTAATTGATATTAAATTGGCTACTGGCAGACCACTCACACTACACTTGTAGAAGAATGTTAGCACGTTGTATACTAGGTATACTAATGACGAACAGGGTTGCCAAAACAAGTAAAGATGCCTGGATTGTTCCTCTTGGTGACAAAGTTGTTCTGAAAAGAGTAGTTGCGGAATCAACCACCACTGGTGGAATTGTTCTACCAGACTGCGTACAGGACAAACTGCAGAGTGGTAAAGTAGCCGTCGTGGGAGATGGACACATCAAACCTGATGGAAACAAGCTTTCCTTAACCGTCAAAGAAGGTGATCGAGTCAATTTTACTTCTTATTGCGGAGAGGAAATCAAAATCGGCAGAGAAGAATACACGTTGCTTCGCGGAAGTGACATTTTGGCAATTTATTAGGTTGTCAAAATTCACACTGCATACATGGAGTTATAGTGAAATGGCAAAACAGATTGCCTTCAGTCAAGAAGCTCAGGAAGCAATGCAACGCGGCATTAGCAAGTTGGCCGAAGCGGTTCGTGTGACGCTCGGACCCAAAGGCCGTGATGTGATTATCGAGAAAAACTTTGGTTCACCCACTGTGACAAAAGACGGTGTTTCCGTTGCCCGTGAAATTGGACTGCCGGATATGTTTGAAGACATGGGTGCTCGCATGGTTCGCGAAGTGGCCAGCAAGACATCAGATATTGCCGGCGATGGAACCACGACTGCTACAATTCTGGCACAAGAGATCTACAGTGAAGGTTTGAAATCGATTGTTGCCGGTGTCAGCCCGAGTGCAATAAGGCGAGGCATGGATAAGGCTGTCGATGATATTGTGGAAAAACTTCGCGAGATGTCCATCGAATGTACGACCCAAAAAGCAATTTCCCAGGTTGGTAAAGTTGCATCCAATGGTGACGAAGAAATCGGAAAGATTTTGGCATATGCCATGGATCAGGTAGGCAAAGATGGCGTGATCACCGTTGAAGAAGGTCAAAGTCGGCAAACCAGTTTTGATGTCGTGGAAGGGATGCAGTTTGATCGCGGTTATCTCTCACCTTACTTCGTTACTGATCCTCAATGCATGTCTTGTGACCTGGAAAATGTCTATGTTCTGGTTCATGAGAAGAAAATATCCAATATCAAGGATCTGGTGCCTGTACTTGAAAAAGTAGTAAACGCTGGAAAACCTTTGTTGATTATTGCTGAAGACATCGAAGGCGAAGCCCTTTCGGCTCTCGTAGTCAACAAGCTGCGCGGTACAATCTACTGCTGTGCTGTGAAGGCACCTGGTTACGGTGATCGTCGTAAAACAATGTTACAAGACATTGCCATTATGGTTGGTGGCCAGGTAATCTTTGAAGATCTTGGAACTCAGTTGGAAAATCTTCAACTTTCTGATCTGGGTACAGCAAAGAAGGTTTCAGTCGATAAAGATAATACCATCATTATCGAAGGTGGTGGTAAAGACGGCGATATTAAAAATCGTATTGAACAGATTCGACGGGAATTAGAAAATTCGACTAGCGATTACGACATAGAAAAGCTGGAAGAACGGATCGCTAAACTTTCAGGTGGTGTTGCTCAGATCAATGTTGGTGCTACCACAGAAAGTGAAATGAAAGAAAAGAAGACACTTGTGGAAAATGCTTTGTCTACTGTTCGTGCTGCGGTCGCCGAAGGAATTCTCCCTGGTGGCGGCGTGGCTTTGCTGCGTTGTTCACGAGACTGCAAGCCTAATGGACTTTCTCAGGAAGAAAAAGTAGGTTACAATATTATCCGACAAGCCTGTCGTTCCCCGCTCATCCAAATCGCTAATAACGCAGAAGTTGATGGATTTTTAGTCTGCGAGAATGTCCTTAAAATGCAAGGAAACAAGGGATACAATGCTTTGACCGACACATACGAGGACCTTATTCAAGCAGGGATTATCGATCCAGTCAAAGTGACACGTACAGCGTTGCAAAATGCAGCTAGCGTTGCAGGCTTATTGCTAAGTGTCGAAAATTCCGTCACCAAAACTGGAGGACTTTCAAGTACTGAGAAGGGGGGCATGGAGGGTATTCAGGTACCCACTAAACACATGGAAGAAAAGAAGTCTCATTCGCTTGTAGAACACAAATCTATGCATCCAGTAGTCTGGATTCATGAGCAAGATTCCTCTTCTGCTTTGCATTTGAATCAAAAGTACCGTCTTCTTATCAAAATGTCCGATTTCTACAGGAATTCGTTAGTTAACGACTCCAGCATTGAAATCTCTTCAAAAGATATTCCGCTGGAGGGTCTCAAAAGCGAGTGGGTCGTCATCTCTGAGGATTGTGAAATTTCTATGGCACAGGAGGACCTCAGCGTAATCGTAGAATCCGAGACAACTGGAGATGAAACTACATGGATCGCTCGGTTCGATCTCTTAATTCCGAAAGTAAATGAGAGCGAAGTTAAATCGATGATGATCTCACCCAATTCCATGGCGGGGGTAAATATTCAGTTTTTAATTTATGCCAAATGGCCTATACCCAATCGATTCGAACGTCGTGAGTTAATCCGTTCGTTTAATGTGTCTATTCCCGTTGATACAGAATAGGATTCAAATGAATCTTCCCATCACAAACGATCGAAATGTAATGAATCCTGATCAAGTTGGGCCAGGCCCACAAGCCGAGTGGCAAACTCCTCGCGCCGTTCTAGAAATCTCTGTTACAGCACACTCAAAAGCAATCTTCAATTATGATGGCGACACAAGTGCGAATGGGTATGTAGACTGGCACCTTACCCAGCAAGTGGCAGAGACTCAATTCCCACTTCTGATAAATTGTCTAAAGCAGTTTCAAGAAGAAAACAACGCGTATTTAAATACCATCGGTGAAACGTTTGAAAAGGACTTAACTGATTATCAACCGAGCGAAGAGTGGGGAAATGACATTTCGCAAGCATGCGCTGGCCATTGGGAGAATTCTGTTTCCAGAGATAAGTATCTTTGGGATCTAGCCAAATCCGGTTACAATTTATTCAACACTGTTTTCCCAATAGGGAGTAAGCTGCGTAATCTTATTGATTCACTGCCAATTGGCTCACTCATTGATATCAATTGGTTTTCAGAAATTCCCGGGTATGTTTCGAACGTTCCGTGGACGATCATGTACTGTGAAGAACCAAAGAATAAAGAACCGATTAATGCAAAGAACTTCTGGGGACTGCGATTTCGATTAGATTTTCAGTGCTACCAAATTGAAAACATTTCAAAGGCTTTAGGTAGCGTGAATGACAGCTATGTTGGTCATGCCTATTACTGGAAAGGTGAAGGTGAGATAGTCCATGAAGCGGATTGGCAAAAAAAAAGAATGAAGAAATTGCGGAACCATACTTCTCTCCCCAATAATATTCAGACTGATCCACGTGATCAAATTCTCAAGTGGCTTGGCAATCCTAACCCTAACCCCATGCCTGTGCTTTATTTTTTTTGTCAGGGGTCTGTCAGTCAGGAAAAGCAAGTTAAACTGGTTTTTGGGAACGATCCTTATGATACAGATTCTGTGACGTTGCGCGAGCTTGATTTGCCTTCAAATTCATTCATCAATTCTTCGCTAATCTTCTGTAACGCCTGCGAGTCTGGGCATCATGTCGGCGTATTAGCGCAAAACCGCTTGGAAACACATTTTTTTGACCGTGGGTGCGCCGCCTACATTGGCACAATCGGAAAGACACCGGTAATTTTGGCTAGCAAGTTTGCAGCGGCCTTCTTCCATTTCTTTTATGGGCGTGTTGACGGAAAAATTGTTTCCGCTGGTGAAGCAGCTGTCCAAGCTCGTCAGTTCCTTTGGAATAAGTACCATAATATCGGAGGCCTGCTTTACATGTATGTCAACGAATACGAATTATATATGGCTAATTCAGAAGAGCTGGACCAACTTCGGCGATTAAGAGTGGCAAAATGAACGAAGGAGAAATACTAGCTCGGTTTTGGAATGCTGACGAGGAAACACGAGATAGTATGATTCTTGATCCAATCACCTCGGATGGTCTTACTAAATTATTTGGTACTGACTCATTCGTTGAATTAAGAAACATTGCTGAACGGAGAATCAAAAAAAGAAAAACAGTGCATCTCGCTTCGGAAAATAATCCAAAATTTATCTTTATTCCCGGTGTTATGGGCTCACTATTACAAGGAAAAATTGATGGGGGAGTTTGGTGGATCGATGCCATGCGGGGGTTAGATAAGATCGATCAACTTGGACTGGCGGCGAATGGTGGCGATCCCAAAGATGAAAAAAAACATGTTGTGCCATTTGGAATTGATTTTTGTTATGAAGGATTCTTACTGGCTGCATTTGAACAGGGACTAACTGCCGAAAAACATCCCTATGACTGGCGTAAGTCACTACTTCGTTCCACATCGGGTCTTGCAAATCATATCGAACAGGTTTGGAAGCAAAACGGTCACAAGAAACACTCGGTTAATCTCGTTGCTCACAGCATGGGAGGCTTGCTTATACGCGCAACGCTTATGGAACACAAGAAACAGCTCATTGACAAGATTGGCCGCATCGTTTTTCTCGCGACTCCTCACTACGGTTCGCCTTCAATCGCCTACTTTTTGCGAGACCATTTACGTGGTGATTTGACAATGTGGTTGTTGGGCAAATATCTCTCACGAGAAACGTTTCGTAGTCTATGGGGACCAATCGGACTACTTCCTGCCCCGATGGGAGTTTATCCGGGCACTCGTAATGGTGAAGAACGTCACCCCTGCGCAGGTTTCAATCTTTATTCTGCTGATTCTTGGCAATTAGATTTACCCAAACAGGATGAAGAAAAGTTTCAGAATATCCTCAATCACTCAGCAGAATTTTATCAGCGTCTCTTTCTATTTCATGATGAAATAAGTCGCGATCTGCATGAACGTATGGCGATGATTATAGGTGTAGGACATGAAATGCCTTTCCATATTGATATAACTTCTCGAATTCTGAGGAAGCCACGCACTGACGTTATTATGAACCGTGATATCAAGGACATCCACCGGGAGGGTGATGGAAGCGTACCAGTTGCTTCGGCAGAGTTAGAGGGTATTGGAGAAACTAAGTATGTCAAGGCGAAACACGCAGCAATTCCGAATGTACCTTCGGTATATTTAGATGTATTCCGATTCCTACGGGGTGAGTCAATGGAGCTTCCCGATAGCCTTAGTGGGGCTTTGGCAACTCACTTGTCGACTGAAGACACGATGAGTTGTACTCCCCATTTGGATGGTTCCGGCAGCTCTGACCGAAATCGTGGTTGGAATACGCCAAGACCAACTGAAGAAGAATGGAAACAGCTTGAGAAGGATTTGCAAACTGGCCGACTTCCTGAGTTCGCCCATGTTCGTATTTTGTAGGGTTGACTGAGTAATATACTTGTAGGAATATTTGGAACAACTGAATTCAGCTTACTTACCTGAGGTATGATAATTTAGATGCTCCCTATCTTATAGGTGTTGACCACACTAGCAGTGGTTTGAATTTGTGATCGTTATGAACCTTGACCTGCCCCCCCTTAACCGCGTCCAGAACTTGATATACTAATCAGGATTCTGACCCTGCCCCCAACCTTGTACCAGTTGAAATGCGAGTGAACAAGGGTTTTCAGACCAGGCATGCCTAGTCTGAAAACTTCGCAAACTCCTGAGGCGTCCTGTTGCCCAATGCACTGTGGGGACGCCGCTCGTTGTAATCCTTACGCCAGGAATCCAGTTTTTCCTGAGCATCTTCCAGTGACAGGAACCAGTGCTGGTTTAGACATTCCTGTCGCAGTCGACCGATAAAGGATTCAATATAAGCATTATCTGTAGGCTTTCTCGGACGACTGAAGTCAAGCTTCACCCGGTTCCAGTAAGACCACCCGTCCAGACTCTACGAAATAAATTCAGGGCCGTTGTCGACTCGAATCGTTTCCGGATGGGCGCCACGCTGCTGCGTGACCTGCTCCAGAATCTGAACAACATCATCACCGGTCAGACGCTGTCCGGCCTGGATCGCCAGACTCTCACGGCTAAAGTTATCAACTAACGTCAGCAGTCGAAATCTCCGACCAGAATACAGCTGATCGGACATGAAGTCCGTACTCCACGTTTCATTAGACTGCGGTCTGGAGAAAGCTCATCACGAACGGCACAGCTTTTGTTCCGACGAGGTGTTTTGATCCGCATCTGCAGGCCTTCTTTACAATAGAGGCGATACACCAGCTTGTGATTCACACGCCAGCCTTCCCGCTGTAACAGGATATGCAGCCGCCGATAACCATAGCGCACACGAATGGTGGTCAGTTCGCGCAATCGCATCCGCAGTTCGGACCGTTCATCAAGAACGCTCTAGTGGCGGTGACTGGCTCGCGGAAAGCCGAGCACTTGGCAGGCACGCCGCTCACTGACTTCGTAGCAACGCGAATTTGAATTACCAGTTGAAAACTTGCTGTTTCACGATCCACTGCATGCTGGCTTCGATTCCGACGGCAATGCTGCCTATAAAAGTGTTGTTGAAAATGGATTGAAAAGGTCAAAGAGCCAATAATGGTACTCAGAAAAACAAACTAACCATTGCATCCATTGAAGTGGCAGAGGTCCTGAGTTGGTGCTAACAGACTTCCCTTAATCCTTCACTAATCCTCTTCAGCCTCCGAATTATCTCTTCTGGGTCAACTTCTTGCTCAAGCAGATATTCTTCTGATTCAACTTCCATTTCTATTAATATGGAGCCCGAAAAAAGTTCACCCCAGGAGTATTTTCAAACTCCTTGAAATATTCGCCAACGCACTTCTCACTACAGAAAAACATTATTCCTCCAAGTGGAATGATTTGCTCTCCTTTCACAGCTCGCTCTACAGTCAACACATCACCTGAGAAATAAATCTCCTGCTTACAATTCTGGCACTCGATTTTTTTATCCTCTATTTCTTCCATGCATCCTTCACCTCCTTTCAACCGATTGGAGCGAAACTAAAAATCGTTAAGAGTTGAAAAGAACTCAGCTGGATTGCATGTTTTGAAAAGCATATATCAGCAAAGTTAGTTTGTGTTAAAGATATCCCAGAAACACTATCCATAAAAAAGAGTTTTTGTTTTGAAGTTTCCATGGCAGAAGATTCAGAAGGACTTCGACGAATGTTTCAAGAAGAATTGCGAAATAGAATTGCAGAACTCCACAAGCTCCTGACTGTAGAGGAACAGATCTCTCAATCAAAAACTATTAAAAGTAAGGTCTTGAAACGAGATCTTGCAGCAGTGTGCCTGCAAGTAATTGATCAATCTGAGAAAGAAGGAATTCCAATCAAAGCAACGGCTTGTCTACTTGGTGGATTTCCGTTTTATCAGTATAGAGATCCCTTAGATCACGCATTCAGATTGCTGCACGAAATCGATATGCAGGATGAAAGGAGCAGCAATAGCTGTGAGAGAGAAAAGCTTAAGAAAATGAAAAGGCTTTTATTACATTACATCCATAACAAAAATTAATCTCATCCTGATTTACAATGTACCCTCGTTAAAGATCTAGACATTTTTATTGAAGGGATTTTTGGATAATACTATTGCACTATTTGCAATGATAGCACTGTATAGATTCTTCAGCAGAATATTAGAGTTGGTTTAAATAATCTTCAATGGGTATTTTAGAAAAATATTTGCCTGGTATAGTCTCCTTAAATACCAATAGGTAGTGGTAATTATGAAGTAGCTTATGTATCTCATCCGCAGTCGCATACTCATCTCCTTCAACTTCGTTGCGAATCTGATCATGAGTTTGATCAATATCAAATTCATATTTAATTAGCTTCCTTGATGATATTCGCAGTAAAGCTAAATCAGGCATCCCCCCCATCCCATCATCCATTAGGCGAATTACTTTGCTTATCCCAGCCTCAGTAGTGAGGCAGGAGTAATTCTCTCGATAAGAACTGGGACCGTGTAAATTTGGCACGCTCGTTCGTTCGGGATCAAGGCCACTTGATTGGATACTTTCAACGTTGTCCAATGGCGTTACATGATAGAAATAAAGATAGTTCAATAGCACTCTCTTCTTTGGGGTGAAAGTAACACACTTTGAAAGACAATTTAAGAATTTCTCCATAATAAGTCGATCTCCAGCTAATCTGAGGAATGAAACTGAATTCTTACTTCTTAGAAATATTCTTGTTTTAAAAAACACATTCGTCAAAGTATTTGGCTGAATTTCATCCATATACTTGATATGCCTGTATGCAACGTATAATTCAGCGTAACCGTTTTTAAACTTGCCATACACTCTCTGCCTAGAAAAGAGGTAAATCAAGAATCGCATCCGTTCTACTCTCAGATTTAGCTAGAAAAGCTATGACTCACTGGCAGCAACCACTCACCCCGACTCAGTTAAGTTATCAGACAGATTTTGATGCCAAACGGTGCACCGACTTAGTTAGAAGTCTCTTTCGAAAAGATTTACTTTATTGCATCAATGCTGAAGCTAGAATTGGCCGTCTCTATTGGCTTTCAATGCCTGGCTGCAGTCTTCAAAACAAGATTAGAAAAGAGCAAAAGCTTCCTTTGCTCAATCACTTCTTTCCATCAATCAACTGGCCTCTCTATGGTCAACTATGCTTTAATCATCGTTCCGCTGTTATCAAAGCTCTTTCAATTCCGTTGCAGCCAGCTGAAATCAAACGAAAAATAAGAATTGAAAAACCGCAAATCCATATCAATGCAGACAACGTGCGTGACATCATCCGGTTTTTCGTAGTCCAAAATATCGTTCAGCCAATCTACTCTCGAAAACATGTCTATCCGAAATACGAACTAACAGAAATGGGAAGACAGTTTAAAGAACTCTTAATTCGAGCGGAGGTGAAAATTCGAAACTGAAAGTAATCTAGAAAAGCGATGCAAAGATATCATTAAAAATATTGAGAGGCAAAATGATGATCCAAACAATTTTGTAGCAGCGGAAATAAAGCTCATCTTAGAACATCTCAACCGTTCCAGAAGAACTACTTCAAGTCTGATTGATCGCCTCGATTTGGTGCGTGAACCAATTGACAACCGACTGTTAAATCTTAAAAGACAGCCAACTGAATACTCGCATTCCATTTGGATTGACCGGGACAAAATTCGCGTGCAGTTAATGCACACCAAAGTCAGATTGGAAACTCAAAGGCAAAGAGTGATTAAAGAGCATGAAAAGGAAATCCAACATTTTGAAGAGCGACTACTTTCACTGCTTCATCAATATGAACAGCTACGATAAGAATGACAGAAAATGAAATACTACTTAGAAAACTGGAGCCACTTATTCCAGAAAGAGTAAAAAAATGGCGAAAGAGTTTGGACTTTACCAATCCTGAATTAAGAAATTTAGTACACCGTCAGATATTTCACACTGCTCACTCAGTCTTGGGAGATTATCGAAAAAAACTTTTACTCTCACTTCCTCCGGAAAAAATAGCTAAAGGCAACCTTCATCTTGGCACTGTTATTTATGAGCAACCAAAATGGCAGTTTGGTCTTTCTAAAAATGAACTAAATCAGAATCTTTCCATATTTGGTCGGTCAGGTGCGGGAAAAACAAACGTTGTATTTCACATATTAAAGCAACTTGTCCCTCAAAAAATCCCATTCCTCTTTTTGGACTGGAAAAGAACCGCCCGCCATCTTCTTCCTTTGTTTTCTGAAAGCGTTGAAATATTCACGCCAGGTAGAAACCTTTCTCCCTTTCCCTTTAATCCGTTAATTGTTCCGTATGGTTTAGAAAAGGCAGTTTACCTGAATCAGGTTGTTGATGTACTGGCTTCAGCCTATGTGCTGGGTGAAGGAGCCAAGAGCATTGTGCATAAAGCACTCATCACCGCTTTTTAAAAAGAAAAAGTCCCTTCATTTAAAACCGTTTTGGAAGCAATAGAATCCATGTAAACAAAAGAACGGGCAACAGGCTGGAAACTAACCGCAAAAAGAGCCATTGAAAGCGTTGCAACATCTTTTAAATCCGTTGATGCAGAAGCGCAAGAGCAGTTCACAAAGTCATTACTCAAACAGAATACGATAATTGAACTCGATGGTTTATCGCAAAGTGCCAAAAAGTTCCTGATTCTGTTATTGTGTTCTTGGATTTATTCCGTACGAATGGCAGATCAGAATCGAGAACAACTGCAATTTGTTGTGGTCTTTGAAGAAGCTCATCATGTATTGTACAGACAAGAGCACAGAAGCAACGAAACTCTTATGAACCAGCTTTTCGGCAGGGAAGAGAATTAGGAAATGGCTGTATTGTCGTTGATCAGCATCCGCATTTAATCTCCAGTGCTGCTCTTGGAAATTGTTACACGACTATCTGCTTAAACCAAAAAGATCCAACTGACATTAATAAAGCGGCAGGTCTGTCGTTAGTGCAGGACTCAGATAAACACCATTTTAGCATGCTGCCTGTTGGTCAGGGAATTGTGAAATTACAGGATCGCTTCCACCAGTCTTTCTTGGTGCAATTTCCCTTGATTGACGTGACAAAGGGAATCATGGCTGATTCAGTGCTAAAAGAGTATATAAAAAATGCCAAGAGTTTCCGAGAGCGTAGATTTCTTACACAAGATTTGGCGAGCAATTTCCGAGAGCGTAAAACCACTGCTTCCGTCGATAAAAGGCAGAATTTCTTGAATGATATAGGCGTGGAAAACAGTCCCTTTCAATTATTAGAAGATGTTGTTCAGTTCCCTGAAGATGGAGTAAATAAGCGGTATAAACGATTGAAGTTGAGTGCTGAAAACGGTCACGCATTCAAACAGAAATTACTTGAGATGAATCTTGTAACGCAAAGTTCAGTAAAGTCTGGGAAAACATCCAAGCTCGTTCTTTCTCCGACGGCAAATGCCAAGAAATTATTACTTGGTACAAAAGGTATTGATGGACGAGCATCATTCCAGCATGAATATTGGAAAAAGTGGTATGCCAAATATTTTGAACACAATGATTACTTCACTCAATTTGAGTGGCCAAGAACAGCACGTGACAATTCCGGCAGAATGGATGTTTTAGCCTAGAAAGCGTCCGAGAGCGTTAAATCTATTGCTCTTGAGATTGAGACCGGTAAGTCAAACGTTATTTCAAACGTGAAAAAAGATCTGCTTGAAGGGGTGCAAAAAGTGATTGTTGTTGCAACTGATGAGAAAGCATATCAGAAAGTAAAGCAGGTTCCAAATTCTGCTGGTTTATTGATCCCAGGTAAAATTGAAATCATTCTGCGAAATTCATTCAACGATATTTTTATCTTAACTCGCCATGTTCCGAATCTTCAAATAGAAAGATTTAGTGCAGAAATCATCCTGCTACTCAAAGATATCGACCAATTTCCTGATGATGGAGTTATTGCTCGCTATCAACGTCTGGGCTTTGATACGAAGAAAGGCAATCGACTGAAAAAAATATTGATTGAGAATAGTCTGGTTGAGTCTGAAGAGGTACAGGCTAGCAACACCTCAATGCTGTTGCTAGGGCTAACCAACACGGCTGAAAAATTGCTCAGTCAGTATAAAAAAGAAATCAGAGTGACTAGAAACGAAATCACTGAAAACATTTCGCACAGAAAAAGGCCAAATAGAAGAGAATGGATTGCAACAGGCATACCACAGCCAGATATCTGCATAGTAATAGAGACAGGAAAATCGGATGTCGTCTCAAATGTGAAGCGGGATTTAGCAGAAGGCTACAAGAAAATTATCGTTGTTGTGGCTGATTTAAAAGCGTTTGAGAAAGTGGTAAAACGATTGAATGAAACTGAATTGCTGATTTCATCAAGAGTTGATGTAGTGTTAAAGAATGAATTTGCAGGATACTAGAATTTCGATACTATTTTAATAAACGATCTGCATCCTCGCGACCAGTTATTAAAATATTACTCAGACATGATTCAAGTGCAGTTTTTATAGCCTGTGTCTTTTGATGTCCAGTTGCGACCATCACAACTTTGCAATCCGGAAATGACTTCGTTTTTTCTCGAATTTCGTCGAGATCTAATACATTAATAAAAGCCTTTGATAATCCTGGTACATGTGATGTCTGATTTCTTCCCTTGTCATCATATACCTGATTATTAATCTCTCCGACTAACCTAAGTCTGTTTACATATTTCTCATAATCACCTTCTGTCATTTTACTTGCTCTTCTCAGAAATGCATTTTTTGAACTCCTTGATTTGTTGGAAACAATTCCTACTCCCAGGAAAATATGAGTTGCTTTTTGCGCCCGATCTTTTAGTTCATGAAGCATTTTACTCTGTGCAAACTTATCCCGGAATAACTTATCTAGCTCTAAATCTTCTGGGTTAATATCCGCGAGTGGTGGTAACTGTACGCCAATGGCATCGGTGTCAATTGAGGTCTTTGATTGTAGAAGTCCAACTAGTGTTGATGGAGACTGATTAACCGTTTGAGGGTCACCTTCAACTGAAAGCTGTGTTATTGTGATTTTGAGATTGGGCCTTGTAGGGATAGCTTTAAGCATCTCAAGAAGTGTTTCTCCACAAGACAGTGCAATTCTATCACCAGATTTTATGTGGTCTCGGAAATACCGTGCAGCTGCTTGACCAACTATTGATCGCGAATATTCTTCAAGACCTGTTTCTATAACAATAGCATCTGAAAGGTTATATTTTTCAATTAAATCAACCTCTGCTCTTTCAACTCTTGGTACGTCCCAATTAATATTTACAAAATCTGCTGCCTGTTTAATAAGCCTTGATACCATTGATGGTGAAAGCTCAATTCTCTTCGCAATATCTGCTTGGGTATATCCTTGGATACTAAGCTGAGTAGCAATGAGCATTTTACGAATATCATTTTGTTGTTTCATGATTACTTGACCTTTGTGTATGAAAAGACTTTATTGGCTAAAGGGCTTTTTAGTGTTTTCAGTGATTTCTGGCAGCTCATGAAACTTTGCATATTCTGTATCTAAATGATTAAAGCCATAGATATACAAATTTTTGTTACCATTTTTAATTATTTCAACTAAGGAGAATCTACTCCCATTAATCCATATTTCTACATTTTTTAGGTACTCACGTAATATTCTCTGCAACCAATCTCTGGTAATGGCTTTCTTATCTGTTCTTTTCATCTTAGAACATACATTCCATATTTCATCGGTGTTAACTTCTAGAAGTCGCTTTCTTTTCCCTTGCTTAAGAGATGAATTGAAAAGGGAAAAGGCCACCATTCGATGATCTGGGTTAGAAACTAGTTGTTGGACATTTTTGCATATCCGTTTAAATCTACCTTTGATTGCGCTATTGACTACTGCTGTGCGAAGAAGTCTTTGATCATCATTTGAGATATGCCGAGCCATCGGACTGTGGAGAGTAAAAGGAATTTCATCCAGATGGCTATTAATCTTATCACAAAGCTCCAGACCGATATCTGCTGATAGCCCTTTCTCAATTAATGGATTATTAGAAGATAATTTAAATGCTCTTATTGAATTTAAGAGTAACTCGGCAACAGAGAATCCATTAAAATTTTTTCCAGTTGCAATTACACAGTGGAAGGGGATACCTATATTATTCCCGTAAATTAATTCTTTAATGACCCAATCTTGTTCTAGAGTTATTTCCTTACGTGAACCTTCATAGGTATCTAATGAATTCGGTAAATATAGAACATGGACGTCACTTAGCCATAACTTGGCCATAATAGACATGAAGATATTTTCTTGGCGACCTCGACCTGTCCATACCTTAACCCTGCCTTTGTTTTCTTTATTGACAAATAATTCAAACTGATTTTGAAAATCTTCTGAGGCGTAAACATTCATGTGATAAGTTACGAATATAAAGACAGTATCTGGCCCATGGGGACATTCTCTTAAAAGTGACATGACGTGTGAAATGAAGTGACAACATTCCAATAGCGTTTTCATCCAAGAAAATGAGAAATCAGAACGTGCCAATGGAGATAATTTATTGTGTTCTCGAGATTCATTTAGAAAATAATAACATTCTTCAAGAAATTGTTTTCTTTCATTGTCTTCCGAATATGAATCAATCATAGAGAGCAATTCATGAAGCATATTTTGTTGCTTGTCAATGTTGGTCAACATAACTGAGTAACGAATGCTATCCATAATCGTTCTAATTAAATGAACGATAGCTCGATAAAAATCAAAATCAGGTAGGCCTCTTTCAAGAATTCCAGAGTCTGAAATCTCTTCTAAAAGTGATTCCTTGTTCAATATTTTTATTTTATGTTCGATAGACCCGAGATGTAGCTCTATCTCTTCTAGTGTTGGAATGAGGTATTTTCTGTCTTGACGAAAAAATGCAGAGCGTAGTAAGTCGGCAATCAAATCAAGATAGGATTCAGCGCATTCATTAAAAAAAAGTAGAATGGCTTTTTCTACAACGTTTTTTTCTTTAATAAATTCTTGATCAAACAAAGAAGGTGAATTTATTGGATCTTGTTTTAGTTTTGCGTTTGTTTTGAGATGTGAATTTCGATTGAGTGGAGTAGCGCAAACTCTCTGCCCATTTATACGGCCAATTTCCAGAACCGGAATACCTCCTAACCTCCAAGGGACAGCCAATATTTCATTGTTAGGGGTATGCCCATCAAATAATTCGAGAACATACTGCTTGTGCGATCTAAGAGCGTCTTTCCCCTTATTAGAGACATCTCGCGAAAATTCTCTAAGTTGTGCGGCCTTGTTTTTATCAAGTTTAGAAATTATTCGAGGGCCAGGCACGATCAAGACATTTTCGCGTGAATTGGGTAAGATCGGTAATGATCGAACCTCTGTGCAGACAACACGCTCCTCTGAGCCAAAGCGAAGATATCGCTGTAACTCTCTCCCACGAACCAAGCCTTCATCAATAATCTGATTCATTCTCTCAGCAAGCCTCCTAGCTGAGCGGTGGTCTTGTGGCCTGAAAAAAGCTATCTAACGAATTATTATATAGAATTATTCGGCGTCGAAAACTAGTTATTTTCAATTTTAATCAATCTTGCATGATCTTGAATAATTAAATTAGTCTCCATTCACGCCATTTCTTTTCTTTCAACTCTTGGAATTCCGCCATATCTATCTGGTCAAAAATATCGTCGATGTGGATGTAACGTTCTTCGCCATGAACTAGTTGAGATGAATAAACTTTTGCATATTTCCACAATTCTATCTCATCAGGGTACGGATGAGACAACTCGGGATTTGATAAGATCTCTGCGTACTGTGATGGGTGGTCATAATATAGTTGAACATAATCACCTACACTTAGACTAATTTTAAAGGGAGCTTGTAATTCATTTAGTTCTTTTGTAAACCAGAATCCATTTTCATAAACCATTTTGATATAAGTGTCTTGTAGTTTATAAAGATTTGCTATTTGCTATTTGATGACACTAAACCCGACACAAAACTCATCACAAAAGACACCAAACGACACTAAATCGTGGGGAATTTTGAAAAAGCTCTAGAAAAAATAAAAGCCTCATCTCAATATGAGACAAGGCTTTAATGAATGAGGGCGCAGGGATTCGAACCCTGGACCTACGGATTAAAAGTCCGTTGCTCTACCAACTGAGCTACGCCCTCATTTAGTCTTACTGTATTGGATACGGCTGGATCTTGAAGCGTTGGAATTCGCTTGCTGTTCTCGACAGGCCGTTTGTTGACTGAGTCAGGATAATAGCAACACACACGCTGACTACACAACATTACGGGCAAAAAAAATCATTGTAAATTCATATTTTCTCAGTGCTTAGTCCTATAGAGGCTTCCGCGACGCAGCAGGTTCGCCGATTCCCCGCTCTGAACGTTTCTGAACTGCTTTTCCTGCTGCCTCTGTCGCCTGGTTGTCCTGACATTATGCCTCGTAGTCAGCCTGTGTGTACATTCCGTCAATATAT